>FLNX01003617.1_pt1 | contig 54428 bp, 46 predicted proteins | sample 1140341 | NCBI WGS metagenome assembly FLNX01 (sample SAMEA3878208, study PRJEB12797) | bioreactor metagenome | biome: Moose rumen | place: Sweden | collected 2011-10
AGCGGCGACGGTAGCCGTCGCGTCAGGCACAGGACGGCCAGCGGCGGCGACAGCCACGGTGGCGACAGCGGCCACGGTGCTGGACGACGACGCGGCGCACGTGCCACGTGCCGGCACCGACGGGTGACGACGGGTGCCACATGCAAAAAACTTTTTGCACTTTGGGGATTTTTTTGTATCTTTGCAGTCAAACCAATAGTGTAAATCCGATGTAGAATATTGACACTCAGTCGCCTGGTGGTGGCAGAAAGGAGGTGAAAACCATGATTGAAACAATCCAGTACAAGAATGTCCGCTGGCTGGACATCACAAATCCGACCGAGGACGACTACCGCCTGCTGCTTGACGAGTATGAGTTCCATCCGCTAGACATCGAGGACTGCCGCGGCACCACGCAGCGTCCGAAGATCGATGAGTACGACGACTACTATTTCCTGATACTTCATTTCCCCTATTTCGACCAGAGCAACAAGAACATCCGCATCCGCGAGGTGAAGATATTCTGGGGGCGCGACTATATCATCACCGTGGGCAAGGCGCACTGGGTGGTGAAGAAACTGTTCGACGAGATGCAGGAGGACCTCGCCGAGGGCGACGAGGACACTCAGGAGATGATGGCCACCAGCGACCAGCTGCTCTACCATATCCTCAACCGGCTGATGCTCGAGACCAACACCCTCGTGCAGCGCGTCGGCGCCGAGGTGGACCTCATCAACTACGAGATATTCAACAAACGCCCGCGCGCCATCATCGAGCAGATATCGGTCACGCGGCGCAACATCATCCTGCTCAACACCACCTTCCGCCCGCAGCTGCGCGTGCTCCACATGTTCGAGAGCGGCGGCATCAGGGGCTTCGTCGACCCCGAGCAGATAGACATGGAAGACTACTGGGGCAACATCCTAGACCAGTATCAGAAGATGTTCGACTCGATCGAGGACTTCGGCGAGTTGATCGAGGGTCTCTCGCAGACGTTCGACTCGTTGCTGACCAACCGCACCAACGAGATTATGCGCATGCTGACCATCTTCAACACCATCATGCTCCCGCTGACCGTGCTCACCGGCATCTTCGGCATGAACGTCGAGTTCCCCTTCCCGATGGGCAACCTCACCTTTTTCATCATCATGGCCGTCATGGTGGTCGTCACCACAGGTCTGCTGCTCTACTTCAACCGCCGCTGGGGAAGATAAGGTTTCTCTGAATGAAAGAGCTTGCTTCTCTTTTTTTTTCTATCTTTATTAGTGAATGTTTTCTCGCAGGCGGATACTGCTTTTCTCGCCGAGTCGAGAGGAGGCTATTTTTTTGTGGGGGCGCCGCCGCCGAAGTCGTCGTAGGCGATGCTTTCGGGCTGGACGCCGAGGCTGTCGAGCATCTGGACCACCGCCGAGCTCATGGGGCCGGGGCCGCACATGTAGTATTCGATGTCCTCGGGGGCGGGGTGATCCTTGAGGTATGTCTCGTACATCACGTTGTGGACGAAGCCGGGGGTGTACTTCACGGCGGCGGCGTCGGCGGCGGGGTCGGGACGGTCGAGGGCCAGGTGGAAGTGGAAGTTGGGATGCGTCTTCTCCAGCTCGAGGAAGTCCTGCAGGTAGAACACCTCGTTGAGGGCGCGGGCGCCGTAGAAGTAGTGCATCGGGCGGTGGGTGCAGCCCAAGGTGCGGGTGAGGTGCATGATCTGTGCGCGTAGGGGGGCCATGCCGGCGCCGCCGCCGACCCATATCATCTCGTTGCCCTGGTCACTCCAGGTGCCGTCGGCGGTGCCGCGGACGCTGAACTCGCCGTAGGGGCCGGACATCAGCACTTTGTCGCCGGGCTTCAGTGAGAAGATGTAACTGGAGGCGATGCCGGGATTGACGTTCATAAAGCCGCTGCGGTCGGGTTTGAAGGGCGGTGTGGCGATGCGCACGGTGAGCATGAAGACGTCGCCCTCGGCAGGGTAGTTGGCCATGGAGTAGGCACGCACCGTGGGTTCGGGATTGACGCAGACGAGGTCGAACATCTTGTTCTTCTCCCATGCGGGCAGGTACTCGTCGCCGATGAGCGAGCGGTCGAAGTCGGCATAGCGCACGGTGAACTTGGGGATGCGTATCTGGGCGTAGCTGCCGGGCACGAAGTCCATGTGCTCGCCCTCGGGCAGCTGCACCTTGAACTCCTTGATGAAGGTGGCCACGTTCTTGTTCGACACCACGGTGCACTCGTATTCCTTGATGCTGAGGATGCTCTCCGGCAACTTCAGGCCGAGGTCTTCTTTGACCTTCACCTGGCAGCCGAGGCGCCAGCCTTCCTGCTGCTGTTTGCGCGAGAAATGCGGTGTCTCGGTGGGCAGGATGCTGCCGCCGCCCTTGACGACGCGGCATTTGCACTGGCCGCACGAGCCTTTGCCGCCGCAGGCCGAGGGCAGGTGCACACCCGCCTCGCCGAGAGTGCTGATGAGGGTGCCGCCGGTGGAGACGGTCAACTCTTTGTCGTCATTAATGGTAATCTTGACGTTGCCTTGCGGAATGAGCTTGGCGCGGAGAATAAGCAGCGCGGCAACCAGAAGCAGGATAACCACCAATATGAGTATGACTGAGATGATAAGTGTTTGTGTCATTGCAGTATTGTCTTAACTACTTAACTACTGTCTACTTAACTACTAAAGTTTGAATCCCATGAAGCTCATGAACGCCATGCCCATGAGGCCGGTGATGATGAAGGTGATGCCGACGCCGCGGAGGGCAGGGGGGATGGCCGAGTAGCGCAGTTTCTCGCGGATGGCGGCGATGGCCACGATGGCGAGGAACCAGCCTATGCCGCTGCCGAGGGCGAAGACCGTGGCCTCGCCGATGTTGGCATAGCCGCGCTCCTGCATGAATAGCGAGCCCGACATGACGGCGCAGTTCACCGCGATGAGCGGCAGGAAGATGCCGAGGGAGTTGTAGAGGCTTGGGCTGAACTTCTCCACTATCATCTCCACCATCTGCACGATGGCCGCGATGACGGCGATGAACATGATGAGGCTCAGGAAGCTGAGGTCCACATCCGCCAACGAGGGGGAGAGCCAGGCCAGTGCGCCGGGAGCCAGGAAGTATTTGTTGAGCAGGTAGTTGATGGGCACGGTGATAAGCAGCACGAAGGTGACCGCGATGCCGAGCCCCGCCGAGGTCTTCACCGTCTTGCTCACGGCCAGGTACGAGCACATGCCGAGGAAGAAAGCGAAGATCATGTTGTCGACAAATATCGACTTGATGAATATATTAATGTAGTCCATAGTCTAAAATGAGTGAATGCGTAAATGTGTTAGTGTGTCATTGTTTTTGGGGATTTGTTGTCCTAATGTACTATTTATATATTTCCAAGAATTTGTACCCGTTGAAATGAACAAGGTGTTCAGGATTATCAGCAATCCAAACATCGGTTTCCCATGCAATATCTTTCGCTTTTTGCTTAAAGATGTTTTTGTTCTCGAAAGCCGTGAAGAAGACGACGTTGGCAGTACAATTAGACTCCTCTAGTTTCCTTTTTACTTTTCGAACACGGACTTCACTCCATTCACCAGTAGTATGATATGCCTCTATAAGATAGAGCAGATTCTTTTCTCTACTATATGCGACTACATCGGGCAATTCTTCATGTTCTAAAGGGAAGAAGTTCAAAGATTCAAGAGCTTCTTTCTCAAGATGAAGGAACTTGTCTTTTGTATCTCCAACATATAATACTTCTGCTCCAAAACCAAACAAAGGCAGAAATACCTCAATGATGGCCTTTTGTAGGTCATTGTGTTCTCCAAATGACAAATCAATCTTTTTGCCACCGGGTAGAGTAACAGGAACTTTAATTAAATCACGTCTTCTTTCAAGTTCTTCTTTTAAGGAAACGGACTCTTGAATGTAATTATTCAATGCATCAGGCCAATTCGGCGTTTTATATTGGTGGAGTAGATTGGCGAAAGCGGGGCTCAAAGCATACCCTCTTGATGGATTATTTGTTGCTTGCTCTTCTTGAGATGAAGAGTTTAGAACAATTCCTGACTCCACAAGCAATTTAAGGTCTTGTCTACGTATGTTATCGTATGACGAATCTGCAATTTTCTCTCCGTAATGTGCATTTTCAAAAGAAATAACGTCTCTTGAACGAGAGAAGCATTCATCCTCAGATGATACAGCCTCCTTAAAAGAACGCTTTATTTTGCCAACTGCCATACACGCTTTTGCCATTCTTTCAAGTTTTCGGTCTGTGTTGTTTACAGGAACACCAACAGCTGTTAAAATGTCGAGCATGGAAAACACCAGTTTCCCGACAGGCCTTGGTGTGTTTTTTATCAAATTAATCTGCATATGCAAACAAGTTTTCAGGTATATAATTGTCAATGATTTCTTGTGGGTCTCTCTGCTCCATATGGTAGGTTCGCTGTACTTGGATGGCTATCTTATAGGCCAACAAAGGGGGGACGGCATTCCCAATTTGATAATAACGCCTTGTTTCGTTGCCAGAAAAAAAATACCAATCAGGAAAGCTTTGCAATCGTGCAGCTTCTCTGTCTGTAATTCTCCTTCTTCGCCCATCCGCTAATCGTACTCTCTGCATATCACTCGTCGCTCCTGCAAGGTTTCGGCACGTGATTGTTCTAGCGGGCTTGTCGGGATACAAATCTCTGGAATTAATGCAATGAGACTTTTGCTCATAAGAAGCGATGTACTCGTCTTGTCGAGGTGTAAGTATCTTGTCTTCAGGCTCTGGACTAAGCATAGTATCACCTATCGCTTCCTCTACAGTGGTTTTGTGTTGTTCTATAAAAGGATATCGGAATGTTGCCCTGTGCCCAACACAAATAAGACGTTCGCGGTTTTGCGGTACACCGTAGTTTACCGCATTAAGTACGCGATACTCTACTATATACCCGAGTCGTTGGAGTTCCTTTACTATTAAATCCAAATACCATTTATGTCGTCCAAGGATGTTGGCAACATTTTCAAAGAGAAAGACCTTCGGTTGAAGTCGTTTTACTGCATCGATAAAGATGGGGAATCCGTCTCGAGCATCTTCCATTCCCATCTGATTGCCAAATCTACTGAACGGTTGACAAGGGGGGCCACCAATAACAATGTCTATCTTCTCGTTTTCTGGGTATTCAAAACCAACTTCTAAGAACTGATTGTAACACTTACCTATTAGATTTCTGTTATAGGTGTCTACCGCAGCCTCGACCATTTCATATCCAATAGTCCTAAAGCCTGCGGCTTCAAAACCGAGGGACAGACCTCCACAACCTGCGAATAAGTCAAGCACAACGGCATCTTCTCTAATGTCGGGTGTAAGTAGCCTGTCTATTTTGTCACTATATTCAGTCATACGTTATCAGATTACATGTATTTACATAGAAGAATCATAGAAGGCACGAAGAAGGGAGGAGGATGGGCGCACCGCCGAAGAATCGCCAAAGGGTCGGTGGGGGTTGGACTTGAAGAAGTCGTTTATAAGCAGGTGGCTATTCATGGCTGGGTGATGTAGTCACAAATTGTGATATCATTTCTATATGGTACCATTTTGGCATCTTAAAGAGTGATTGGCTATTGTTCTACGTGGTCTTTGTTTCTTGAGCGGTGCCACCAGATGCCGAGCCCCGCCGAGGTCTTCACCGTCTTGCTCACGGCCAGATAGGAGCACATGCCGAGGAAGAAGGCGAAGATCATATTGTCGACGAAAATCGACTTGATGAATATGTTTACGTATTCCATTTGTTAATGTGTTAGTGCGTTATTGTATCCATTTGTAAGTGCATTTTGTTCATATTTCGGATGGTGAGATGACTGAGATGGGGACAGGAGAGGTCAGGGGGTCCTTGCCAGAAAAGGTGACAATGTACAGGTTGTTGCAGTTCAACTCTTCACCACATTCTACCAGGGCGTCGACTTCCCGCTTGCGGGTTTTCGCGGAGTCGAGGCTATAAGACACCTGAATCAATCGTTCGACTATAGGGCCTCGGCGTGTGACAAAGTCGACCTCTCGGTTGTTGCGCGAGCGATAGTAAAACAGTGTCTGTCCGGGGACATATCCCTTTCGAAGCAATTCGACAAAGACTTGGTTTTCCAACAGCCGTCCCAAATTGTCGCTCAGGTTGAATGCCGACGACAGGACGAAACCATTGTCGACGACATAGGCTTTGCGGTCGGCTTTGGCCATTAGTTTCAGCTTGTTGTTGAAGCGCGGCAGGTAGAAGAACAGGTAGGGCTCGTTCAGGTAGTCGCAATATTTCTTCGTGGTAGTGACGCTGGCGATGCCGAGCTCTTCTGCCAGATTGTTGGCAGAAAAGGGGTTGCAGAAGTTGGAGAGCAGATAGGTGGCCAAACCGTAGAGGTCTGAAGTTTTTCTGATGTGGTGTCGCTGTGCCACATCCTTCAGCAGGATAGAGTCGAAGAGCGTGGAAAGGTAGTTTTTGGTTATCCCGCGTGCCAGCACTGTTTCGGGAAAGCCACCGTTTCGCAGATAGTCGTCGGCGATGAGGCTTGCCTCGGCTTGCTGCTCTTTTTTAATGTCGGATATGTCAATGCCGGAGGCGGACATCACTTCTGCCAGACTGAAAGGCAACATCTCTATCTGCAGGTATCGTCCGGTAAGAACCGTTGCCATCTCGCTCGACAGCATGTTGGCATTGCTTCCCGTGATGACGATATTCTTGCCGTTGCGATACAGCTTGCTCACCCACAGGTCCCACCCCGGCAGGTTCTGCACCTCGTCGAGCAGAAGGTATTCGTAGCCGGGGTACACCTCGATGAGAGTCTTCTCCACTAGTTCTTCATCCCATCGGTCAAGCAGTTGTTTGTCGTCGAAATTGAGGTAGGCGAAATTGCGTCCTTTCAGCATAAGCAGAGCAAACACCGATTTGCCTGCCCTGCGTGGACCGGTAATCAGTTTGATGAGCGGACTATCCAGCATCTCGGCAGCCTGATAGCTTCGGTCTATGTAGGGTCGAGTGGCAATGGTGTCTCGTTCTGTGCGTTGCATCAATACTATATTCTTCATGGCTGTATTATTACGGCTGCAAAGGTACGATTTTATTCAATATTTTCGTCTGTAATGTATAAAATTTGTATTTTTTATCCAATAGAGGAGTTTCTGGTGAATGTTGTTGCCCAAAGATGTCTGATTTTTGAGGAGGCGGAGAGTGTGGTAGTGTCAGGTCTCTGGAAGGTTAATATCGACTTGATGAATATGTTGATGTAGTCCATGATCTATAATGCGTGAATTATAGTATCTCTATCCAAGTGTCGTCGTAGTTGATTTGCTTTAATGTTTCCTCAACATCTAGTAGTGGAGGCTGCTTGATTTTGAACTTTACAGCGTTTTGGGGCACATGGGTATGAATAGTGAACTGAGAACCGTGAGGTTGCCATGTGAATCGAGTTTCGCCACTTTCAACGTCCACACCAATGAGATTTCCGTTCTGGTTTTCTTCCCAACGGTATTGGTTAGCCACAAAACGGTGATTCTCCTCTTCGAAAAAAGTATAGGTTAGCAGGTCGTTGCTACGGACAAGGACACCATTACGAACAGGATTATAGTAGTCGTATGCGATATTGACGCGCTCGTTCCAAATATTGAGTACAGCGCGGCCTGTTTTTTGTATTTCTTCATGTGGGTCGGTAATGCCGTAGGAGTAGTCGGGGGAACAACGACCACTTATCAGTCTAACTTGTGCATCCTCTCGGTGTGGGTTGGTTGACTTGACGGTTTTCATCGACCATGCCATTTTCTTGTATTCTACATCAGCAATGCCTAAGGGCGATTGCAAATGGCAGCCGCCAATTGCTTCGGCAAACACGTCGCCCCAATCGTTGCCAGTGAGGTCTGTCCGCCCAATGCAAAGCAGATAGACTAGTCTCTTGCCTATTTGCTTGATAATCTTTTCTGGGATTTCGTTTAAGGGATACGGTTCATGTGTGAGCAACCGCTTTGAGTCTCTTAACTTGGGATGTTCCATATTTTTCTTTTCTTTCGATTATTTCGTTTATCTTCTGAGCCACCATGCGTATCATCGGCACAGCCACGCTGTTGCCAGTCTGTCGGCGTATGTCCTGATGCGAGACGGCAATTCTATATTTCTCAGGAAATCCTTGCAAACGGAGTAATTCGCGAGAGGTAGGACGACGCACCCCATTTACAAGCAAATAGTTGTACGACGCTCCGGTTCGGAGTGCGCAGGAATAGTCGTGCACGGAAATGTCGCCCGCTTTGTTTTCGTGCCATATTGAGGGATAAATAAGTTCCCGTCCTGCAGTCTTTTCGCGACGTTTGGCAATAATATGGTCGGAAGCGAAGAGCGAGGGGTCGACGTTCTCGTCGGGTTCAAGTATGTCGGCAAGGTTATATGGCTTGTGGGGTATTTCGAACGAGAAAGCATCGCAGTCTGCCTTATCAAGGAAGCCAACGATGATGACGCGTTCACGCTTCTGTGGCAGGCCAAAGTCAATGGCGTTAAGCACCTGCCATTTGACATTGTAGCCGAGTTGGTCAAGTTTCTTAAGAATGATTTTGAATGTACGTCCACTGTCATGGCCTACCAACTGCTTGACGTTTTCCAGCAGAATGTAAGGTGTATGGTGGTGTTTGAGTATGCGCTCAATCTCGAAGAACATAGTGCCTCTGGTATCGGCGAATCCCTGCATCTTGCCCATGATGCTGAATGCTTGGCAAGGGAAGCCTGCTAACAAAACGTCGTGTTTGGGTATACGTTCGGCAGGAATTTTCGTTATGTCGCCAAAAGGGACAGTACCAAAATTGGCGAAATAGGTTTTGCAGGCTTTCGCATCCCATTCGCTGCTAAAAACGCAATCATAGCCCATTTCGTCGAAAGGAATGCGGATGCCTCCGATGCCAGCGAAAAGATCAATAAAAGTCAGTTTTGGGTTTTCTGGTGCTGGGAATGGAACATTATAGAAGTCTGTAAAGAGGCTAAGTTGCGCGGGATCTTCGGCGACTTTAAGCACTTCTTCATCGTTCAAATTGTCAAGATTTAATCCTTGGCGGAACTCTTTTCTATCTAAGTAATCGCGCAAGGCTTCCACTATTTCCTTCTTTTCCTCTTTCCCAATCTCCCTTTGGTGGTTGTGCAACCAGTGGCTTAGCACTGCCATTTGGTTATCATAAGAGGTCTCGCCGTAGAATGTCATACCAAAATTATTTTCCATGCGTTTTTCTTCAGGAAAGTCAATCAGGGATATTCCCTTTTTTTTCGTTGCCATGTTGCTATTTCTATCTGTTTGTTTTTTTCGCCGAATGATTGCCGAAGGATCACCGAAGGATCGTCGAAGGATCATAGAAGGATTGAAGAAGGCAGAGGTATGTCGTGGAGGGGTTCATTGCTCACAAAGGTCTTTGTTGCGGCTGCGGTGCCACCAGATGATGAGGCCGACGAGGATCAGTGCCATGGGGGGCATGATCATGAGGCCGTTGTTCTCGTAGCCTATCTCGTAGAGGCCGAGCTTCTCCATGACGGGGTAGCCCCAGAGGGTGCCGCTGCCGAAGAGTTCGCGCACGAAGCCGAGGACGATGAGGATGACGCTGTAGCCGAGGCCGTTGCCGAGGCCGTCGAGGACGCTGGGCCAGGGCTTCTGCACCATGGCGAAAGCCTCGAGGCGGCCCATGACGATGCAGTTGGTGATGATGAGGCCCACGAAGACGGAGAGCTGCTTGCTCACGTCGTACAGGTAGGCTTTCAGCACCTGGTCCACCAGTACCACGAGGGTGCTGACGACGACGAGCTGCACGATGATGCGGATGCGCGGCGGGATGGTGTTCCTGAGCAGCGAGACGATGAGGTTGGCGAGCACCACCACCACGGTGACCGAGACGGCCATCACCACGGCGGGCTTGAGCTGCGCCGTCACTGCCAGGCAGGAACAGACTCCCAGCACCTGCACCAGTATGGGGTTGTTCTTGCTGAAGGGGAGTTTTATCAGGTCGGTGTTCTTCATTCGGTGGCCTCCTTTCCAGTTGAACTAGTTTCTCTGGATGAACTAGATATTCTAGAGTTACTAGATAATCCTTTGTAGTCCTCGTAGGCCTTGGCCAGCATGGCGGTGACGCCGTTGCTGGTCATGGTGCCGCCGCTGATGGCGTCCACCTCGTAGGGGTTCTGCTTGTCGGCGTTCTTCTTCAGGTGGATGGCTTCTTTGTCCATCTTCTTGCCGATGAAGCGTTGTGCAAATTTGTCGGTGGCAATCTCACCGCCGAGGCCGGGTGTCTCGCCCTTGTGGTCGAAGACGGCGCCGACGACGGTGCTGGTGTTGTCGAGAGCCAGGTAGCCCCAGATGGGACCCCAGAGGCCGGTGCCTTTGAGGGGCAGGATGATGCCGTCGGAGAAGGTGTAGTAGCCGTCGGCCTCGGTGATATGCTGGGCGTAGAGCTCGGCGGCGTTGTCGCGCGTGGCCTCCACACCGATGGTCTTGAGGATCATCTGCTTGGTCTCGGCCTCGCGGTTCTTGTCCTGCCGGGGCTTGAGGCTGACGCTCACCACGGTGAGGACGAGGGCCGCCACCACGACGAGCACGGCGGAGTAGATGAAGATGTAGCGGTTGCTGAAGGTTCTAGCCATTGTGGGCCTCCTTTCCAGTTGAACCAGATGCTCTAGATAATCTAGATTGTCTAGATTTTATGTTTCTTGCTACCACGCAGTGGTCGATCAGCGGGGCCATGCAGTTCATGAAGAGTATGCTGAGCATCATGCCCTCGGGGTAGGCGGGGTTGCATACGCGCAGCAGCACGGCGAAGGCGCCTATCAGCAGGCCGTAGATCCACTTGCCGGTGTTGGTCTGCGCGGCGGTGACGGGGTCGGTGGCCATGAAGACGGCGCCGAAGGCGAAGCCGCCCATCAGGAAGTGGTAGTAGAACGGTAGCTGCATGTAGTCGTTGTAGCCAATCAGGTTGAACAGCAGGCCCATGAGGCCGCCGCCGAGGAAGACGCTGAGCATGATGCGCCACGAGGCGATGCCGGTCATCAGCAGCAGGATGGCGCCCAGGGCGATGGCGATGACCGAGGTCTCGCAGGTGCTGCCGGGAATGATGCCGATAAGCATATCCAAGGCCGAGGCCGAGGGTCGGATGCCTGTGGCCAGCTGCCCCATGGGAGTGGCACCGGCTATGGCGTCGCTGCCCCACAGGTCGGCGGCAATCCACACGCTGTCGCCGCTCATGTGTGTGGGGTAGGCGAAGAAGAGGAAAGCACGCGCCACGAGGGCGGGGTTGAGGAAGTTCATGCCGCTGCCGCCGAAGACCTCCTTGCCGATGATGACGGCGAAGGCCACGGCCAGGGCCAGCTGCCACAGCGGTGTGGTCACCGGCACAATCATCGGGATGAGCAGGCCGGTGGCCAGGAAGCCCTCGTTCACCTCGTGGTGACGGTATTGCGCGAAGGCGAACTCGATGAAGAGCCCCACCACATAGCTCACCACAATCATGGGCAGCATGCGCAGCAGGCCGAACCAGAAGCAGTGCCAGAAGCCCCAGTCGGTGCCGGCGGCCAGATTGGTCTGGTGGCCGATGTTCCACATGCCGAAGAGCAGGGCGGGGATGAGGGCGATGACCACCACGATGATGCTGCGCTTCATGTCGACGGCGTCGCGGATGTGGCTGCCCGTGCGGGTCACCGTCTTGGGCGTGAAGGCGAAGGTGTGGAAAGCCTCGTAGGTGCTTCCCAGCCACGCCCACTTGCCTTTGGGTTCGATGCGCTCGAACCAGTCTTCTAACCATTTAAGTCTCATGCCATAGCCTCCTTTCTGAGCACCTCCAGTGCCTCGCGGATGATGGTCTGTATCTCGGTCTTCGAGGGGTCGATGAACTCGCAGAGTGCAAAATCTTCTGGTTCCACCTCGTAGATGCCGAGCTTCTCCTGCAGCTCCACGTCGCCCACTATGCATGCCTTGATGAGCTGCATAGGATAGATGTCGAAGGGGAACACCCGCTCGAACTGTCCGGTGAAGAGGTAGGGGCGCACCGAGCCGTGCATGTTGGTGTTGAAGTTGTAGTGGATAGGAGCTATATTTCCTATAGTACCAATAGTGCCGATAAGGCCTGACAGGAAGGTCTTGCTGAAGCTGAATTTCTTCAGTCCGGGCATCAGCCATCCCATAAAGTCGTAGCTGTTGCCTTCGTCGATGAGGCATAGCTGCTGGTCGTACATCCCGAGGAAGCCGTCGGGGGCTATCGCGGTGCCGCTCAAAGGACTGCCGGAGATGATTCTGGTCTGGCTGGTCTGACTGGTCTGACCTGTCAGACATGGATATTCCGGGTTCATCATCTGCACGTCGGCGATCTGCTTGATGCAGGCGCCGACGGTGACACGGTAGTAGTGCGGCGCCTTTGCGACAGGGCCGCCCACGGCAATGACACGCTCCGGGCGGTACTCGCCGGTGGTCACCCAGCGGCCGATGTTGGCGACATCCTGCGCACCGATGTACCAGATGCATTCGCCCTTGTTGATGGGGTCCAGTTTGGCTACTATGGTGCCGATGTTGCCGGCAGGGTGTGGACCTATGGCCTTGACGCAGTGCACCTCGCCCCATGCCGATAGTGCTTCGACACCGGCTTCGAACTCGTGCTCACGGCCCGCCAACGCATAGTCGATGTCGGGTGCCAGAGGGTTGGTGTCGCGCATGCTGATATATATCCCTTTGGGCTTGTGGTCGGGGTTGGCGATGGTGCCGAACGGACGTTCGCGCAACATCCACCAGACAGGTGCCTCGGGAGTCAGACGGGTCGGACTAGTCTGACTAGTCTGACGGGTCCGCCCGGAGACCACCACCTCCAGCAGCCGGCGCTTCTCGCCACGAACGATGGCTGCCACCTTGCCGCTGACGGGCGACGGCAGCGTCAGCCTGGGGTCGGCCTTGTCGGCCACAAGGGACTGTCCGGCAGCCACTTCGTCGCCCTCGGCGACGAGCAGCCTCGGCGTGAACCCCACCACATCGGTGGGCTTCACGGCGTGGCATTCAACACCCCGCATGTCTACGACAAACCTCTCGGCGGCGCCGCCAAGAGGGATGTCGAGGCCTTTTCTGATTTTTAAAGTTTCCACTGGATATGTCGATAATGCTTAACTCTTGACTTTCGTAAGGTCTACGGGCTGCAGCATGTTCTCGGGCTTGAGTATCTCGTCGAGCTCGTCCTTGGTGAGCAGTCCGTGCTCGAGCACCAGCTCGTACACGCCGCGGCCTGTCTCTGCCGCTTCCTTGGCTATCTTGGTGCTCTGCTTGTATCCTATGATGGGGTTGAGCATGGTGACGATGCCGATGGAGTTCTCCACCAGCTGGCGGCAACGCTCCTCGTTGGCGACGATGCCGTCGATGCAGAGCTTGCGCAGTGTGTCGAGACCGTTCTCAAGGAGGTGTATGCTCTCGAAGAGGGTATAGGCGATGACAGGCTCCATGACGTTGAGCTCCAGCTGTCCGTTGTCGCTGGCGAAGGTTATGCACATGTCGTTGCCTATCACCTTGTAGCACACCTGGTTCATCACTTCCGGTATGACGGGGTTCACCTTGCCTGGCATGATGCTGCTGCCGGGCTGCCGTTCGGGCAGGTGTATCTCGTTCAGGCCACAGCGTGGACCACTGCTCAACAGACGTAGGTCGTTGCACATCTTGTTGATCTTGATGGCCAAGCGCTTCATGGCGCTGGAATACTGTATCATGCAGCTGGTGGCCGAGGTGGCCTCGATAAGGTTGTCGGCCAGACGTATGTTCCAGCCCGTCACCTTGCGGAGGGCTGTGATGCAGGCCTCGCTGTAGCCTGGCTTGGAGCAGATGCCTGTGCCGATGGCGGTGGCACCCATATTGACGGTGAGAAACTCGCGTGCTGCCATGTTGAGGTTGTTGACTTCGCCGCGCAGGCTGGCCGCAAATCCGCTGAATGTCTGTCCTAGTGTCATGGGGACGGCATCCTGCAGCTGTGTGCGTCCCATCTTGATGACGTGGGCAAACTCCTTGGATTTGAAGTTGAGGGCCATGATCATCTGTTCCAGGTGGGGCAGGAATGCCTCGTGCTCGAGAAACATGGCCATGTGGATTGCACAGGGATATGCGTCGTTGGTGCTCTGTGAGGCGTTGACCACATCGTTGGGCGAGCAGTATTCGTACTGGCCGCGCTCGTAGCCCATGTGCTCTAGTGCCAGATTTGCAATGACTTCGTTGGCAGCCATGTTGGTGCTGGTGCCGGCGCCACCTTGAATCATGTCGATGGGGAACTGGTCGTGGTGTTTGCCGGATATCAGCTGGTCGCAGGCCCATATTACGGCTTCACCCTGCTTCTCGGTTATCATGCCGACCTTCATGTTGGCTATTGCTGCCGCTTTCTTGGTCATGGCCATGCCGATGATGAATTTGGGATAGTCCTTCAGAAGGTTGCCGCTGATGCGGAAGTTCTCGATGGCACGTGTGGTCTGGATGCCGTAAAGAGCATCGGCCGGAACCTGTTTCTGACCCAAGAGGTCGCTTTCGGTACGGAATTTATTGTCGTTCATGGATGTTGTTGTTTATAATATATTGTGTCAGTGGTGGCAACAGGTCGGACTGTCGCCTTGCCACATGTGCAAAAGTACTAAATAATTTTTGTTTTCCCAGCCATTGGGCAAAGTTTTTTTTCGGAAGCAAACGGACGCTGTCTCTCCGCTTCGCGCTGTTGCACGGGTTGCTGCGTCGGCACCGCAGGGTTCAGGAGTTGCTATTTGCAGAGAACAGGGAAAACAACAGGCGGACCCGTCGGCTTTGGGCCGCGGGTCCGCCTGTGATGTCGGTGTCGGCGAACGACTACCAGAGGATGGCGCGTTTCGCGGGGTCTAGCCACATGCCGTCGCCTTCCTGTATGCCGAAGGCCTCGATAAACTCGGTGACCTGCGGCAGTGCCACGTTGACGCGGTTACGGCCCAGCGAGTGGACGTCCATCTGGGTGAGCTGCAGGATGGCTTCGGGACGGATGTTGCTGGCCCATACAGCGGCGTAGGCCAGGAAGAAGCGCTGCTCGGGTGTGTAGCCGTCCATCACGTCGCTGTTCAGCTGACCTTTCTTCTTGGCGTTCTGCATTGCCAGGTAGCTGACGTGCAGGCCACCGTTGTCGGCGATGTTCTCGCCGAGCGTCAGTTCGCCGTTGCCGTAGGTCTCGGGGTCGTCAAGCACCTTGACGGCGCTGAAAGCCTCGACGAGTGCCTTGGAGTTCTCCTTGAAGTTCTCGGCGTCCTGCTCGCTCCACCAGTCGTTGAGGTTGCCCTCTTCGTCGTAGTTGCGGCCCTGGTCGTCGAAGCCGTGCGTCAGCTCGTGGCCGATGACCACGCCGATGGCACCATAGTTGGCGGCCTCGTCGGCGGTCATGTCAAAGAACGGGGGCTGCAGTATGGCTGCCGGGAAGCATATCTCGTTGGTGGTGGGGTTGTAGTATGCGTTGACGGTCTGCGGCGTCATCTGCCACTCGTCGCGGTCCATAGGCTTGTTGATCTTGCTCAGACTGTAGGCCACGTCGAACTCGTTGCTGCGCACCACGTTGGCATAGTAGCTGTCGTCCTTTATCTCCAGTCCGCTGTAGTCGCGCCACTTTTCGGGATAGCCTATCTTGACCAGTATGGTGCTGAGCTTCTTCTGGGCGTTCTTCTTGGTCTGCTTGTCCATCCAGGTGGCTTTCTTGATGCGCTGTCCGAGGGCTTTCTGTAGGTTGGCCACGAGGGTGGTCATGCGGGCCTTGGCCTCGGCAGGGAAGTATTTCTCGACATAGAGCTGTCCGAGGGCCTCGCCCATAGCGCCGTCGACGGTCGAGGTGACACGTTTCCAGCGGGGACGGTTCTGCTCGCGACCGCTCATCTGGCGACCGTAGAAGTCGAACTTGGCTTCAACGAAGTCGTCGCTCAGGTAGCTGGCGGCACCGTTGATCTCGTGCCAGGCGAAGTAGGCCTTGAGGGCGAAGACGTTCTCGTCGCTGAGCAGTCCGCTGACGGTCTCGAAGTATTCGGGCTGGGCCATGTTGAAGCTCTGCATGCCTTCCATGATGCCCATAGCCTCGAAGTAGCCTTTCCAGTCGATGCCGGGAGCCATGGCAATGGCCTCGTCGACGGTCTTGCGGTTGAAGGTCTTGAACGGGTCGCGGTTGGTCAGCTTGTCATACTGTGCCTCGGCCAGACGTGTCTCGAAGTCCATGACGACCTGTGCCAGCTGTCCGGCTTTCATGCCGGCCATCTTGTCGTAGCCGCTCATGGCGAAGAGCTTGGTCATCAACTCGACGTAACCCTTGCGCAGCTTGGCGTTGTTGCCTTCGTCGGTGAGGTAGTAGTCGCGGTCGCCAAGACCGAGGCCGGTCTGGTAGGCCCACGCTATGCACTGTTTGGCATCGTCTTTGTCGGCTTCGCCGAATACGCCGAAGAGCACATAGTCGCCACGGCGGTGCAGCTTCAGTATCTCGGCCTTGATGTCGTCAATGTTCTGCAGTGCGTTGATCTCCTGCAGGTAGGGCAGCAAGGGAGCGACACCCTGCTCCTGCAGACGCACGCTGTCCATGCCGATGTTGTAGAGTGTTGCAATCTTGTCGGCCAGCGAGCCCGGCTCGTTCTGCATCTTCGACACCGAGTCGATGATGCCTTTGAGGTTCTCCTGTGCGTTCTCGGCAAGCACGTCGAAGGCACCGTAGCGCGAGTGCTCGGCATCGAGCGGGTTGTTCTCCATCCAGCCGCCGCAGGCATACTGGTAGAAGTCGTCCTGCAGGCGTGCCGTAGTGTCGAGATTGTCGGTCTTGACACCCGAAGTGAGTCCTTCGGGATAGTTTCCGGTTTGACAACCGGTAGCGATAACTGCCATTGTTACAATTGTTAAAGCGGTTTTTTTCATTTTGTTATTGTTTACTTGTATTTTTCTTTCTTCTTATTGTCTTGTGTGCCGGAGTCCTCGTGTGCGATGCCTGTCTGCAAAAGTACATAAAACAATATTGTCGCCTACAGCTTGCTCCTCTTCAGAAGGAAAGGCAGCATCACCTGGTGGAAGCCTTGTGCCACGTCGACGGGCACATAGTCTATGCGGTATTGCACGGCATGGCGTTGCAGCTCTTTGAACATGATGTTCATGCGGCGACTGTATTCTGCTGCCACTTCCTGTGGCTGCAGGCGCAGTTCGCGACCACTCTCCAAGTCGATGAAACGATGTGGGCGCGCGTCGAAGGCCAGCTCTACCTCGCGGGCACGGTCGTAGGTGTGGAACAGTATGACTTCGTGTTTGTTGTGGCGTAGGTGACGCAGTGCATCGAACAGTGGCTCGCGCTCGTCGGGACGTACCAGTGCGTCGGTGAACAGCACCACCAGCGAGCGTCGGTGCAGCTGTTCGGCAGCCAGATGCAGTGCGTCGGCTACCGAGGTGGTGCGCATCTGACGACTGTCGGCACTTACGGGCTTCAGCAACTCGTCGAGCAGCCCCAGCAGGTAGTGTTGGTGCACGGCGTTGGTACGGCACGGCGTCAGCATGTCTATCTTGCTGCTGAAGAGCGTCAGCCCGAAGGCGTCGCGCTGGCGGTGCAGCAGTTCGAACAGCACGGCGGCGGCATAGGCGGCGAAGGTTATCTTGTTTGGACGGTCGGTGTCGCCTTGTCCTTCGATGGGGAAGAGCATCGAGGTGCTCTGGTCCACCATCACCTGGCACCGCAGGTTGGTCTCCTCCTCAAACTGCTTGACAAACAGCTTGTCGGTACGGCCATAGAGATGCCAGTCGATGTTGCGTGTGCTCTCGCCGGTGTTGTACTGACGATAGTCCGAGAACTCGACCGAGAAGCCGTGAAAAGGACTTTTATGCCGACCGGTGATGAAGCCTTCGACCACCTGTCTGGCATAAAAGTCCAGCGACTTGTATCGTGTGATTTGTCCTTGGTCCATTGGCGGCGCTACAGCAGCGCGTTCAGTTTCTCCTCGAGGGTCTCTTTGGCCACAAGGCCTACACTTTTGTCTACCGGCATGTCGCCGCCCTTGAAGAAGAGCACGGTGGGCACGTTGCGGATGCGGAACTTGGCAGCCAGGTCGGAGCATTCGTCGACGTCGGCAGTGCCTATCACGGCACGTCCTTCGTATTCTTTCTCGATCTCTTCGATGCGAGGCGCCAGCGCCTTGCAGGGACCGCACCATACGGCACCGAAGTCAATCATTACGGGCTTGCCCATGCCCATGATTTCGTTGAAGTTTTCTTCTGTTACTTTCATTGTGTTGTTTTTTATTTGTTTGTTTTGTTGTTTTTGCTATGCTATTTCTCGCGGAAATAGATGGTCATCGGCACCCCGTGGAAGTCCCACAGCTCGCGCATACGGTTCTCCACGAAACGTTTGTACGCGTCGCGGACATACTGTGGCAGGTTGCAGAAGAAGACGAACTGCGGGTACGGTGTCGGCAGTTGGGTGATGTATTTTATCTTGACCCATTTGCCTTTCACCGAGGGCGGCGGGTTCTGCTCCTTGACAATGGGTAGCAGCACGTCGTTGAGTTCGGCGGTGGATATGCGACGGCTACGGGCTTCGTAGACGGCACGTGCCGTCTCCAGCACCTTGAAGATGCGCTGTTTGTTGATCACCGAGGTGAACACGATGGGCACATCGTCGAACGGTGCGATACGCTCTCTTATCAGCTGCTCGAAGTCGCGGTGGGTGTTGTTGTTTTTCTCCACCAGGTCCCATTTGTTGACCACGATGACGATGCCTTTGTGGTTGCGCTGCACCAGCGAGAAGATGTTGAGATCCTGCTGTTCGAGACCTTGGCTGGCGTCGAGCATCAGTATGCAAACGTCGGCGGCCTCGATGGCACGTACGGAACGCATGACGGAGTAGAACTCAAGGTTTTCGCTGACCTTCGACTTGCGGCGCAGGCCGGCGGTGTCGACAAAGTTGAAGTCGAAGCCGAAGAGGTTGTAGCGTGTGTATACGGAGTCGCGTGTGGTGCCGGCTATGGGTGTCACCACCGAGCGTTCCTGTCCGGTTATCATGTTGATGAACGAGCTCTTGCCCACGTTGGGGCGCCCGACGATGGCGATGCGTGGCAGGCCGTCGCCAGTGTCGTCTTGGCTGTTGTCGTCGAAGTCTTTGACGATGGCGTCGAGCAACTCGCCGGTGCCGCTGCCGGTGATGCCGGCGATGGGGTAGGGCTCGCCGAGGCCGAGGGCGTAGAACTCGCCGAGGGCGTCCATCTGCGCGGCGTTGTCGACTTTGTTGACGGCGAGCAGCACGGGCTTGGCCTGGCGGCGCAGCATGTCGGCCACGTCCTCGTCCATAGGCGTCAGCCCTTCGCGGGCATCGACAAGGAAGAGGATGGTGTCGGCCTCGTCGATGGCCAGGGCCACCTGCTTGCGTATCTCGGCCTCGAACTCGTCGTCGCCACCCATCACATAACCACCTGTGTCGATGACGGAGAAGTGCTTGCCGTTCCAGTCGGAATGGCCGTACTGGCGGTCGCGCGTGACACCGCTGGTGCTGTCGACAATGGCGTCGCGGCTCTCGGTGAGACGGTTGAAGAGTGTCGATTTGCCGACATTGGGACGGCCTACTATAGCCAGTATGTTCATCGTGTTGTCGGAAGTTTTTTTAGTTTGTTTCAGTTCTCTCGTATGGCAGTGGCTCCGCCTTTGCCAATCAGCAGGTTGAGGCCGAACTTGACGTTGAAGGCTTTGGCGTCGACAAGGTATATGCTGCTGACATAGTCGGCCATGACGTACATCTGCATTGCTGTGGCCGGCGTCAGCACCACACCGACACCTGGGTTGAACGGGTTTATCTTGCTGCCGTCGTAGACTATCGACGAGCCTAATATCAGCTCGGCCCAGTTGAACAGGTTGAGGCCGAAACTCAAGGTGGTGTTGAAGCGGAAGGTGTTCTTCAGGTCGCCGGTGAGGTCGAACTCGTATTTGTTGCTCCGGCTCAGGAGGCCGCGGTCCCATTGACCGTGCAGCAGTAGTCCGGCTCGCATTATCTTGGCGAAGCTGAAGCTGGCGGCGACGTTCATCTTGGTCGGGATGCTGTACCAGTAGTCGGCACCTGTCGTGGTGTCGGGTGTCAGACTGGTGAGGAAGTCCTGCAGCTGTGCTGTGAGCGAGTCGGTGTTCATCTCGCCCTGGTCGAGGATGGTGCGCACGTTCTCGCCGTCGAACGAGAAGGTGGCATGTCCGTCGACAGGTGCCACGCTGTAGGTGTTGTTCTTCCAGTGTATGCCGGCCGTGAGGTCGTTGATGGAGGCCGAGATGCAGAAGGGACCGAGGTCGTATTTGGCGCCTATGTCGAAGGCTACGCCTGTGTTCGAGCCGAAGGCTCCGAGTATGTCGCCTATGCTGATGTGGCTGAAGTCGAAGCTCTTGAGGCTGTCGACCGACACGCATAGTGCTCCTTGCAGCTGGTAGTATGCATCGATGGAGACGCTGTCGAGGTCGTCGGCGGTGTTGAGCACGATGCGCGAGTTGTCGGTCTGCATGTTCACCACGCCGCTGAGCAGCTTGGCGCGTGCGCCGACGGTGAGACCCAGCATCGAGAGACGGTGTCCGACACCGAGCGACGTCTCGAGGTAGGAGGTGAAGTTCATCAAGTCGCCGTTGAGCAGACGCACCTCGTTGATGGCTTGTCCGTTATCGTCGACATTGCCGTTGCGCAGTGCATTGACGATGTCGATGGGGATGCCGAGGCTGAAGTCGTTGACCCAGCGTGCACCAAGGGTGACGAAGGTGTTGCCGATGCGGAGACCGAAGCCTACGATGTCCATGTCGATACCAAGACGGAAACGGTTGTCCGAGGTCAGTGAGTCGAGTATGCGGTTGACGCTGATGATGGTGTATCCCGTGGCGTCGTCGGCATAGACGAAGTCGCTGATGGACAGCGGCGCACCAAAGCGCATGCCAAGGCTGGGAAGCGTCATGTAGAAGGTGTTCTTGTTAGGGAACAGCGCAGGGTTGAGCTGGTTCGACTGCGGGGTGCGGAATGCGTGGTAGAACAGGTTGTTGGTCTCGTTGAACTGGGCCGATGCCGAGCATGCTCCGATAAGGAGGGCTGCGATGACTGCAGGTGTCTTGTGTTTCATTGTCGTGTCCTCCTGTTTTTAGTGTAGTATTGGCTTGTCAAACAACGGTATGTCGATGCCAACGCTTGGATGCACCTGTACCGAGGCTTTCACTTTCAGGCTGTTGCTGCGCTGTACGGCTACGTTGCCGGGGCCGGTGCTCATAGCCAGGCTTATGCGCATCTTGCGTGCCTCTTTCAGCAGCTGCAGCTTCTGCTGGTTGAGCATGGCGCGCACAATGGTGCGTGTGGTGCCGGTGGCACCCAGGGTGCTGGGGTCGGAGGGGAGCGGGTCTGTGGGCGCCGACAGGATGGTGTCGCGGTCCACCACCTCGAACAGGAAGCTCGAGTCGGCGTCGAGCATCGTGACGTTGACCATAAAGTTGAACGGTATGCCGTTGTCGAAAACTAGGTTGATGTACGAGTCTTTCAGTTCGGCGTCGACGTTGTCGCCAAAGGTGTTGAGGATGGAGTCGATGTTGACGGTCGCCAGTCCGTCGCCCAGGTCGACGGAGAATTCGTAGGGCAGCAGTCCGATGTGTACCTCGAAGGGGAACGAGGCCCATGCGGTGGCGTCGTATTCAAGATATGTCATCTTGATGGTGTCCATCATCTGTGCGAACGAGGGGTTGGTGATGTTGTTGACAATCCATGCATCGTCGACGCTGAAGCGGAAGCGGAACGAGGCTGTTATCTTTCTAGGCAGGCTGTTGATGAGCGGCGAGATGTCGATGCTGTCGAATCTCAGCACCTGCCTGTCGAGCACGTTGTTGATGGCTATGGGTTCGATGGAAGGGAGGCCGGTGAAGACATGCTGCACGTAGTTGTGGTCGGTGTATTTCACCACCAGGCTGTCGGCTACAGCACGCACATGGTTGCGAACAACATCCTCGAACGAGGGTACGCAGTGTCCTTGATATATGGTGTTGAGGCTGAACCACAGATGGTTGATGGCCAGGTCGGCCTCGGTGACGCTCGACAGACGGGCGTCGTCGAAGATGGTGATGTCGACCGAGTATTCCAACACTGTGTCGATGAAGTCGACGAAATTCTTGGCATCGTCTTTCGGCAGGTTGACCATCGGCGCGGCGGTGGTCTCGGGGTTGTAGCCGGAGGCGTGGATGATATCCTGCGCCGTGGCGTCGAACACTATGGTTACCACGTCAGAGGTGCTGTCGAGATAGCCTGAATAGTTGGCACTCAACATGTCGTACAGGTCGTTGAGGGTCAGCTCGCCATAGGCTATTGGTATACCCAGGTAGGGGTCTACTTCGCCCTGCACGTGTATGGGGTGTCGCAACAGGTCGAGGTCCTCCGAGCGGACACACGAACTGAAAAGCACCAGCAGCATGGCCGTCGCAATTGTAAGGTATCGTTTCATGGTGATGTTATATGTTTGTTTATTACTTTCTTATGGATGTTACGCACGGATATATTAATATGCAAAGATAAATAAAATACCTGATATGGCAAAATAATTTTAGGCAACCTCTAAAGAAAGCATCTTAATTTTAGAGGTTGCCTATATCTTGCACATTGTTCTGTCCCCGTATCCTTTTATCGCAGGCGGACTGTGCGCAGGTCGAGGGTGTTCATGGCGTTGGAGCGCAGCCCGCTGACGTTCTTGTGGGTGAAGTGCAGTATCTGGTCGTAGTACAGCACCAGCACGGGGGCGTCCTCCATCACTGTGCTGTCTGTCTCGCGGTACAGTGCGATGCGTTCGGCAGGGTCGGTGCAGTGGCGGGCTTGGGTGTAGAGCCGGTCGACGGTGCTGTTCTTGTATCGGGTGTAGTTTGGACCGGCCGGGGCACGGTTGGGACTGTAGAACAGCGAGAGGTAGTTCTCTGCGTCGGGATAGTCGGCCACCCACGAGCCCCGAAACCACTCCACCTTGCCTTGCGCTATCTGTTCGCGCAGTGCCGCCGGCGGGTTGACGTCGACCTGCACGTCGATGCCTATCAGACCCAACTGCTGCTGCAGGTATTTGCAGAGATCCAGGTAGTTGCTTGTGGTCGACAGCTTCAGCCGCGGCAGTCCCTTGCCGTCGGGGTATCCCGCCTCGGCAAGCAGCCTTCGGGCACGTTCGGGGTTGTAGTCGTAGATGGGTTCCCCCGACACTCCCGGTAACCCTATGGGGACGAAGCCGTAGACGCCAGGCTCACCGACGTTGTTGCGCAGGTAGCGCATCATCTTGCGACGGTCGAAGCCCATGTTGATGGCTTGCCGCAAACGCTTGTCGCGCAGCGGACTCTCGCTGTTCTCCATGTTGAAGCCCAGATATTCGGTGTTCAGGTATGGTGTCGACACCATGTCGATGCGGTCGGCATATTTTTCTTTCAGGCTGCCGTCAGGGTTCAGTATCTCGTCCTTGTAGCTGGCGTCGAGCGAGTTCATGAAGTCGAGCGTGCCCTTGACGAACTCCAGAAACACGGTCTGGCGGTCGACAATGAAGGTGACGGCCACAGCGTCGAGGTAGGGTAGGGCGTTGCCATTGTCGTCGCGCTCGAAGTAGTCGTCGTTGCGGCGCAGCACCAGCTTGACGCCCTCTTTCCAGTACTGGAAACGGAAGGGGCCGGTGCCACAGGGGTGCGAACGGAAGTCTTTGCCCCAACGTTCCACTTCTTCGCGTGGCACCACCGAGCAGTAGACCATGCCCAGCTGTGACAGGAACGGGGCGAACGGCTCTTTGAGCCGTATGATGAAGGTGGTGTCGTCGGTGGCGGCGAAGTCCTCGACGTCGCTGAATATCCATGCTCCGGGCGACGCCACGTCGGGGTCGATGATGCGCGAGAACGAGTATGCGAAGTCACCTGCCACCACCGTGCGTCCGTTGTGGAAACGCACGTCGTCGCGCAGCGTGAAACGGTAGGTCAGTCCGTCTGCACTTATCTCCCACCGTTTGGCAATCGAGGGCGTCACTTCCAGTGCGTTGCCCTCGCCGACTCCCTCTTCGGTCGTCGTCAGCTCCACCAGGCCGTTGTACAGCTGGCGGCAGGGCCAAATGATGCTCTGGTCTTTCGAGAACGCCGGGTCGAGGGTGGCGATGCCGGCACTCTCGTTGTAACGGAAGATCTGCTTGTCGCTATGGTCGTGGCGGTTGCAGGCGACTGCCAACAGCATGGCTGCCGCTGCGGCCAACAGTATGCTATGTCTGTTCATCTCTCGCGACGTTCTATCACTTGGTCCAGTATGTAGCGTTTGCCGGTGGCAGGGACGATGGCTTCGATGAAGCCGGGTGCGTAGCCGGGTGTGTCGTAGCCCCACGGACGTATGTTGCCGTCGGCATCCTCGTGTCTGACGACCTGGTCGTTGTACTTCACTATCAGGTGTCTCGCCAGTCGGTTCCACCGTTGCATCATGCGTTCGGTGTAGGCTATGCTTTTACGGTTGAGGTAGCTCTGCCGGTCGGCTGGCGTCATGTCTGCTATGGCCGACAGCACACTGTCCTGGTCGGACGTGTAGTAGTCCTCCAGTTCGTTCTGGGCCTTGCGCAGGTCGCCTATCATCATGCTGTAGCGCGGGTATATCATGTTGGCTACCCAGTTGTTCATCCAGAATGCCGACTCGAAGCTGAACTCTGTCCTCGGGTTGTTCTCTTGGCGGAAAGCGTCGGGCACCTGGGTGATGCAGCAGTAGAGTGGCACATAGGCCACCATGTCGGCGTCGTCGCAGTTGAACCAGGTGACGCCCCCTACGTCGTCGGGCAGCCACCGCCGCATCTGGCAGGTCATGGTGAAGCCGCTCTGCTGTGTGGCTATGGGACGTTCGCGGAAGAAGTTGTGCCCGGCACTGTCGGCGAAGTGCTTCGGCAGTGGCCGTATGGGCATACCCCACGGTCCGGCGGTCATGTCGGCAGTCATGTCGAGCGGCGTGCCTTCGAAGTGGTCGCGCATGTCGCGTTGCAGGTCGCGCAGCGTGAGCGTCTTGTCAGGCTTCACCCACAGCGGCAGGTGGTCGCACTTGTCGAACTCGCCGTTGACATAGGGCAGGTACTGGTCCATGTCGGTGCGGTGATGACGGAAGAAACTCCACACGCGTGCGTCGGCGTAGCGCACGTTCTCGAAGTCGATGGGGCAGTAGGCGTCGCGGAACGAGAAGCCCCGGTCGTCGCCGCTGTAATACCCTTTCTCGCGTGCAAAGGCAACAACATCCCATGCATAGACGCACTCTACTTGTGGGTTGCCGATGTATTGCAGGTGTTTGCTGTCAAGGCTGCGGCTGTTTCTGACGTGACGTATCTTTTCTTGTGCCACATGCCATTCTCCGTCTGTCACGGTCCATCTTTGTCCCATTGTGGGGAACTGTCGTATGCGGCTCAGGTTGGCGTGGGCACAGATGCAGCTGTCGGGGATGCGCAGGGCCACCCACACAGCCCCCTTGCTGTCGGGACCTTTGCCTATTATCTCCATTATCCACGCCTCGTCGGGGTCGCATATGGTGAGGCTCTCGCCGGTGCTGTTGTAGCCATAACGTTCCACCAGCTCGGCCATGCAGCCTATCGCCTCGCGGGCCGTGGCGGAGCGCTGCAGGGCGAGGCGGATGAGACTGAAGTAGTCGAGCAGCCCCTCGCGGTTCTGCAGCTCCAGCCGTCCGTCGAAGGTGCTCTCCACTATGGTGAGCTGTCGCTCGTTCATGAACCCCACCACGTTGTATGTGTACTCCACCTGCTCCACATACTGCCCTTTGTGTTGCGGGCCCCAGCCGTGGACGGCTATCGGCTCGCCCGGCGTGTGGCGACCGGCAGGGGTGTAGAACAGCGAGCCGGAGAAGCCGTATCCGTCGCAGTTGTATGTGCACATCACACTGCCGTCCGACGAGGCTCTCTTGCCGACGATGAGGTTGGTGCAGGCCATGACGTGACCTGTGCCGATGGCCAGCATGACGGTTGTTGCAAGTATCTTTCTATTCATTGTTCATGGGAAAAAAAAGAACTCCCGCGCAGCAGCTGTCGCTGTCGCGCAGGAGTGTGTCTTCGTTAGGTGGTCTTCTGGTGTCATTGCACCAGTATCAACAGGTCGTTATGCTGGCCCTTCACCACACCGCCGCGCACCTCGAAGGTGTGCTCTTTGTCTTCGTCGTCGACAAGGCGTACCACACCTTTGGCGAGCGACGAGATGATAGGGGCGTGGTTCTCCAGTATCTCGAACTTGCCACCCGTGCCGGGCAGCTGCACGAGCTTGGCGGTGCCGTCGTAGAGGCTGCTGTCGGGTTTGGTTATCTTGACTTTCATCTTGCTACACGTTAACGCATTTACTTGGTCTCGGCCAATATCTTCTCGCCCTTCTCGATAGCCTCCTCGATGGTGCCTACCATCAGGAATGCCTGCTCGGGCAGGTAGTCGACATCGCCGTTGAGTATCATGTTGAAGCCTTTGATGGTGTCTTCGATGTTGACGAACTTGCCCTCCAGACCAGTGAAGGCCTCGGCCACGAAGAACGGCTGCGACAGGAAGCGCTGCACACGGCGTGCACGGCTGACGACGAGCTTGTCCTGCTCGCCGAGCTCTTCCATGCCGAGGATGGCGATGATGTCCTGCAACTCGTTGTAGCGCTGGAGCATCTGCTTCACCTTCTGTGCGGTGTTGTAGTGCTCCTCGCCGACCACGTCGGGCGACAGGATGCGGCTGGTGGAGTCGAGCGGGTCGACGGCAGGGTAGATGCCCAGCTCGGAGATCTTACGCGAAAGGACGGTCTGTGCGTCGAGGTGGGCGAAGGTGGTGGCAGGTGCCGGGTCGGTAAGGTCGTCGGCAGGGACGTAGACGGCCTGTACCGACGTGATGGAACCGCGTTTGGTGGAGGTGATGCGCTCCTGCATCAGACCCATCTCGGTGGCCAGCGTGGGCTGGTAGCCCACAGCACTGGGCATACGGCCCAGCAGGGCCGACACCTCGGAACCGGCCTGCGTGAAACGGAAGATGTTGTCAATGAATAGCAGGATGTCGCGACCGCCTGTCTTCTCGTCGCCGTCGCGGTAGTACTCGGCCAGCGTCAGACCCGCCAACGCCACACGCGCACGGGCGCCAGGCGTCTCGTTCATCTGTCCGAACACCATGGTGCACTTCGAGTCTTTCAGGGCTTCCTGGTCTATCTTGCTCAGGTCCCAGCTGCCCTCTTCCATGCTTTTCTTGAATTCGTCGCCGTACTTGATGACGCCGGCTTCTATCATCTCGCGCAGCAGGTCGTTGCCCTCACGGGTACGCTCGCCGACGCCGGTGAACACCGACATGCCGCTGTATTTCTTGGCGATATTGTTGATGAGCTCCTGGATAAGCACCGTCTTGCCCACGCCGGCACCGCCGAACAGGCCTATCTTGCCGCCCTTCAGGAAGGGCTGTATGAGGTCGATGACCTTGATGCCTGTGTAGAGTATCTCCTGCGAGGTGCTCAGGTTCTCGAACTTCGGGGGCTCGCGGTGTATGCTGTAGCGTTTCTCGCATTTCGGGGCGGGCATGCCGTCGATGGTCTCGCCGATGACGTTGAACAGACGCCCGTTGATGTTCTCTCCCACGGGCATCGAGATGGGCTCACCCAGCGAGAGGACCTCCATGCCGCGCTCCAGACCGTCGGTCGAGTCCATGGCGATGCAGCGCATGGTGTTCTCGCCGATGTCCTGCTGGCACTCGAGGATTATGTCCGACCCGTCGTGACGCTTGACGCTCAGGGCGGTGTAGATGTCGGGGAGGTTTTCGCCGTCGGGGAACATAACGTCCACCACAGCACCGATGATTTGCGATATTTTGCCTTTCAGTTCCATATATGTATGTGTTCTTTAGTTTTCCAACTGCTGGTTGTTGCAAAAATGCGGTGCAAAGATACACCTTTTTTTTATACTGGAGAAAAAAAGTTTTCCCAACTGTTGAAAATGTATACTCATGCGTCGTGGTCGAGGTGCACAAAAAAGAGACACCGCTCGCGGCGGCGTCTCTTTTTGAGTATAGACAACCTCTAAAATATGCTTTCTCGATGTTGCCTGTGTGCCTTATTTCTCTGGCGTCTTGTTGGCGGCTTTTGCCGTGGTGGACGGTGTGGCGATGCTTGTACGCATGTCGGTGTCGGCCTGTATGTTCTTCATGCGGTAGTAGTCCATGATACCCATGTTGCCGCTGCGGAAGGCTTCGGCCATGGCCAGCGGCACCTCGGCCTCGGCGAGTATCACCTTGGCACGTGCCTCCTGGGCCTTGGCTTTCATCTCCTGCTCCTGGGCCACTGCCATTGCACGGCGCTCCTCGGCCTTGGCCTGGGCTATGTTCTTGTCGGCGTTGGCCTGGTCCATCTGCAGCTGTGCACCGATGTTCTTGCCCACGTCGATGTCGGCAATGTCGATGGAGAGTATCTCGAAGGCGGTGCCGCTGTCGAGACCTTTGGTGAGTACGAGTTTCGAGATGCTGTCGGGGTTCTCGAGCACCTGCTTGTGGCTGACGGCCGAGCCGATGGAGGTGACGATGCCTTCGCCGACACGTGCCAGGATGGTCTCCTCGCCGGCGCCACCGACGAGCTGCTTGATGTTGGTGCGCACTGTGACACGGGCCTTGGCGATGAGCTGTATGCCGTCTTTGGCAACGGCGGCCACCGGCGGGGTGTCGATGACTTTGGGGTTGACCGAGGTCTGGACGGCCTTCAGCACGTCGCGACCGGCCAGGTCGATGGCTGTCGCGGTCTTGAAGTCGAGGTTCATGTTGGCCTTGTCTGCGCTGATGAGGGCGTTGACCACCGAGCCGACGTGACCACCGGCCAGGTAATGGGCCTCCAAGTCGTTCTGCTTGATGTTGAGGCCTGCCTTGGTGGCTGAGATGAGGTTGCCTACGATGACCGTCGGCGGCACCTTGCGGAAGCGCATGAAGATGAGCTGCAAGAGGTTGACACGCGTGCCGCTGATCAGTGCTTGGAACCAGATGCCTATGGGCACCAGATAGAGGAACAGGATGAGCGCGATGACGCAGATCGCGATGATGATGTAAATCGACATGTTATTTGTTGTTTATTGGTTATTATCTGTCTCTCCGAAACGGTCGTCAGTGCTCTCCACCACGTCGATGCGGTAGCCCTCCACGCCGACGACCTCTATCTTGCGGTCGGGGTCGATGAACTTGTTGATGGCGTGCACCTCCATCTGCTCGCCGCCGATGAGCGCCTTGCCGGTGGGCGCCAGACGCGAGATGGTGGTGCCCTTGGCACCGGGTTTCACGGTGGGCTCCAGCTGGTTGACACGGCTGTCGCTCTCTTCGTCGAGGCTGAAACGGCTCCATGTCTTGCGTTTCATGAATAGCGCCAGCAGCAGCACTATCAGCGCTATGGCGCAGAGCAGCACTATCGTGCCTACGCGGCTGCCGAACATGGCGAAGGTCTGCCACGTGCCGAAGGCTATCAGCAAGGCACCGAAGATGCCGGCAATGCCGCCAGGCAGGGCTACTATCTCGAGCGTCAGCAGTATGACGCCCAGCAGCAACACGATGATGAGAAGGGTGGTGTTCATTGTATCTCTGATGTTAGTTGTTTGTCAAGTAGTGCGGTGTGCATCGGCAGCAGCTTCTCGTAGCTGCCGTGCTTCACGGTGCAGCGCCCGTGGCAGTGGACCAGTATGGCGCACTGCTCGGCCTGCTCCTCGGTGTGACGGCAGATGTCCATCAAAGCCTTGATGACGTAGTCGAAGGTGTGCACGTCGTCGTTGAAGAGCACCAGCGAACAGCCGCTGTCTTCCAACACCTCGGTCTCGGCGTCAGCCTCGGGCAGTATGTATGGTTTGTTCTCTTCCATGTGTCTCTATCTTTCTTGTTCTATCAACGCCACCGCCTGTGCCGAGATGCCCTCTTCGCGACCCTCGAAGCCTAGTCGTTCGGTGGTGGTGGCCTTCACCGACACGCTGTCGGTGCCGATGCCGAGGGCGTCGGCTATGTTGCGGCGCATCTGTTCTATGTATGGCGCCATCTTGGGCCGTTGTGCCACTATGGTGGCGTCGACGTTCTCCACGCGGTACCCTTGTCTGTGCAGCAGCATTGCCACATGCTCCAGCAGTCTGATGCTGCTGATGCCTTTGTACTGTGGGTCGGTGTCGGGGAAGTGCTTGCCTATGTCGCCCAGTGCGGCGGCGCCCAGAAGGGCGTCGCAGATGGCGTGGAGCAGCACGTCGGCGTCGCTGTGGCCTATCAGGCCGTGACTGTGTGGTATGGCCACACCGCCTATCCACAGCGGTAGCCCTTCGCCGAGCCTATGCACGTCATACCCCGTGCCAATCCTCATTGCTCGGCCCCCTCCTTGGTGGGTTTGAAGTCGATGGAGAGCTGTATGCGCAGCGTGTGTGCCAAGGGGTTGGTAGAGATGCGTGTGGTGGGGATGAGGTACGAGATGTCGAACGAGAATATGTTGTAGCGCATTCCGGCACCTATGGTCAGGTACTGGCGTCCGCCCTTGCTCTCGTGTTCGTAGAAGTAGCCCATGCGGGCAGCGAAGGTCTCGGCATACCAGTATTCGGCACCTATCGACAGCTGCACCTCCTTCAGCTCCTCGCTCATCCCGCCGGGGGCATCGCTGAAGCTCTGCAAGGCTCCCTGTATGACACCGATGGAGTTGTAGTTGGACTGCAAGGTGTCGTTGCGCAGCTGCGGCGTGGGGACGAGCAGCTTGTTGATGTCGAGCAACACGTTGATTTTGTTGTAGTCGTCGATGCGGTTGGTGTAGCGTCCGCCGAGACGCAGGTTGGCAGGCAGGAACTCTTTGTCGTTGTCGTCGTCGGAGTACGACAGCTTGGCACCGAGGTTCGAGATGAAAGCACCCAGTGCAAACGACTGCTCTTTGTCCACCTCTTTCTGGTAGTACAGTCCGATGTCGGCAGCCAACGAGTTGGCTGCGCGTGTGGAGGTGTTCTCGGCACCTTCGCTGCTGACCACGGCACCGTTGGTGAGGTCGCTCCTGATGAAGCGTCCGCTGGCGCCGAGGGCCAGCTCGTCGGTGAGCTTCAGGGCGTAGGTGACGTCGAAGGCGAACTCGTTGGGATGCAGCGTGCCTATGACGTTGCCGTTGACGTCGGTGTGGTCCATGTCGCCGAGGGTGAAGTAGGTGAGGCCTGCGGCGACGGTGGAGCGCTTGTTGATGCGGTAGTAGCCGCTGAGGTACAGCAGGTTCATGTCGCCCACCTTGAGGTTGCGCAGCCAGGGGGTGTAGGTGGTGCTGAAGCCCATGTCGCCGTCGATGAAGGCGAACTTGGCGTTGTTCCAGTGGGCCGAGTAGGCGTCGGGCAGCGAGGCTACACCGGCGTCGCCCATGCCGCTGCTCACGGCGTCGGGGGCGATGAGGAGTATGGGCATGCCGGTCGAGATGTAGTTGCTGCTTTGGCCGGTCTCCGAATATTGTGCACTGGCCGTCAGGCCAAGGGCTGCAATGATTGTCAGGATTGTCAGTCTCTTCATTCTAATTCGTCGGTTTGATGTGGTTCTATAAACGCTCCTCTTGTCTTTTTATTGTATGATGGCGCATTTTTTTTGCTGCGTGGATTCACCTGACGGCTACTTTTGCCGTCGACTGGTGGGTGGCACCGTCGGTGGTGGTGACGAGCATGCGTGCCATGTATATGCCGGGACGCACGCCGCCGACGTTCCACACCACGGGACCTACCACATAGCTGCCCGACTGCACCGTCGGCACCAGGGTGGCTATGCGTGCACCGCTGGCACTGTATATCTGCAGTTCGGCGGTGGCGATGGCGTCGGGACTGTTGGTCTCGTAGTGGAAGGTGGCGGTGGTGGCGGCTGGGTTGGGGCTGACGCTGAGCGACGACATCTGCATGGTGTCGGTAGTGGTGACGCAGAAGCGTATGTCGGCAGTGGCCGAGTTGCCCCAGATATTCCAAGCCTTGAGTGTCAGCGTGTGCACCCCCGGCGTGAGGCCGGTGAGGGTGTAGCGCACGGTGCCCGAACGGCTGTCGCCCGGGTCGGGCTCGTACATGTCGCCTAGCACTATCAGGCTGCCCGGGTTGCCGTCGACGACGGCGGTGATGTCGTGCCCCAGCCCGGTGCCTACGGCGTTGATGCCCACCGAGTCGCGCAGCAACGCCAGCAGCATGGGCTCGGCGTCGGTGATGCCGCCGTCGCGGAAGTTGGTGTCGCCCATGAAGAGCCGTATCTCGGGACGTGCGTCGCCGATGACGGCGGTGGTGTCGAGGCCGCCGAACAGTATGTTGGTGTAGCTGCCTGCGGCGTCGTCGTTGCCGCTGCGGGCATAGTGGCTCAGCTTGCCATAGTCATACTGGTAGGCTACGTCGCGCGGCACTGTGAAGGTGTATTCGAAACGTCCGCCGCTGACGATGGCGGTGCCTTTGTAGAGTATGCTCTTCTGCTGCATGAAGCTCACCTCGGTGCCGGGGTTGTCGTTGGCAAGGGTGTGCGACCGCATCTCGCGGTCGTAGACGATGGGGTACACCATGCCGTCGAAGTCGGTCAGCAGCTGTCCATAGGCGTCCTGCACCTCGCCGCCGACGGTCACCTCGGAGAGCACCGTGGCAGTGTCGGCGGCATCGCCGACAGGATGGCCGTTGATGTGGCTGACGACCACGCGGTTGCGTGGCAGACACAGACGCAGCGCAGGGTCGCCGATGAGGCAGAAGCTCATCGACACGGCGGTGCGGTTGCGGGCTATGCGCAGTGCGTCGCCGATGGTGTTGGCAGTGTCGAGGACTCCTGTGATGATGTCGGTGTTGAAACGCTGCACATGGCTCACCTTGCGTGTGGCGCTGACGACGGCAATGGCGCCTGTCTCGGCAAGCACGAACAGCTCGGCACCGCACATCTCGGTGGGCGAGTCGTGACGGCCATAGGAGCAGGTGCTCGTCACCACCAGCGGCAGCCTGTCGCGGTTGGTGTAGGTGGCTATGTCGCTCGACTCGATGTAGCGCTCGGTGCCTATGTAGCGTGTCGAGCCGTGGCCTATGTAGTTGAGCAGCAGACATCCGTAGTTGATGCGCTGACGCAGTGCGTTGTTGAGGTCGGGATAGAACGAGCCTATGGCACCGCTCTGCTGGTGGTAGGCGTCGGCGTAGAGGCGGTCGATGTTGATGTTGGGGTAGCGCAGCTTGATCTGTTGCGCGGCATATTCCGACGAGTGTACGAAGATGGTGTCGCCCGGATGCGACGGGTCGGCGTCGTCGGCCAGCAGCGCCACGTAGTTGCGCCAGTCGCCCGGGTTGGTGGAGGTGGTGTCGTCGAGGTCGCGGCGCATCATGTAGGCCTCTATCTTGTCCACCAGCAGTGTGGCTTCGGCGATGTTCTTGGCCGGCAGACGTCCGATGGCTATGTCGATGGTCTGTGTGGCCGACCCTGTCTCGTTGTCGTCGAGGTAGCCTATGATGTCGTCGCTACAGTACGAGTTGCCTTCGTCGTCGAACGACGAGTAGGTCTGGTATATCGCCACGGTGGTGATGCCGTTGGCGCTGGCGGTGCCGTTGATGTCGCGTGGGTCGTAGGTGGCCTTGCCCATGATGGTCAGGTAGCGCGGCGCATGGTCGGGATAGGCGTTGCGCAGGTGTCGCATGAAGGCGCGTATGGCCAGCGGGTCGGTCTTGCCCGACGAGAACTCGTTGTACACCTGTCGGTCGGTGACGGCGACGGCGTCGAGGCCGTCGACGACGGCGTGCAGCGTGGCCAGCCGCTCGGCCTGCGGCAGCAGCTCGGGATGGCACACCACCACATAGTCTTTGGCACTCATGCCGTGCAGGTCTTGGTTGGCGACAGCCTCGACAGCGGCAGGCGTCAGGTAGGCTGTGCCGTCGAAGAGGGCGTATGTCTTGGCCTCGTCGACGACGTCGGACCACTGGCCGCCGCTGACGGTAAGCTCGCGCACGTCGCAGGCGTCGCTGACGTCCCACACACGCATGGCGCCGCCACCTGTGCAGCTGTAGCCCACGTTGTGGCCTATGCCGCGTGCGTTGCGCACCAGCGTCTGGCCACCGCCGAAGGTCAGCGGCGCACTGGCGTTGAGCTCGATATAGTCGAGGTAGCCGTTGGCGGTACCTTCGTTGGGCAGGTAGGTGATGTCGAAAGTGGGGGCCGTGCCGGCCTGCCCCATACTCTCGAGCACCGTGGTGTATACTGTCGACGGGGTGATGTAGTGCGTCTGGCTGTATGTGCCGCATTGCACACGGAAGGCGCATGTCACGCTGGCCACGCTGGCCAGCGCATAGCGCATGCTGACGGCGCCGCTGCCTGCCGGCAGCGCGAGGGCGATGCTGCGCGACGTCACCGTGGTGCTGAACTTCTCGCCCATCCACAGCTGGCCGCTCTCCAGTATGTTCTCCAGGTCGTTCTCATGACGCGCCACGGCAGTGTAGTCCGACATCGCCGTGTCGGGTGTCGGCACGCGGCTGGTGGCCACACGTGCCGGCGCGGCGGCGGTGGTGGTCAGGTAGTAGCGGTTGGCGGTGGAGTAGGGGTGCTGCACGTGCTCCCAGCGCCGTTCGGCGTCGGAGTATAGCCAGCGGCCGGTGCCTTCTCCGAAGAAGTGCACCTCGTCGCCACTGTCGAAGATGCCGTTGCCGTTGTTGTCGACAACCTCGATGGGCAGTGGACGCAGTGCGTCGTCGGGCAGCAGGCTGTTGTCCAGAGGCAACGCCGCACCGCCGGAGCCGTAGAGACCTATCTGGTCCACGGCGGCACCTTGCAGCGACGGCACCTCGGCCACGCCGACGCGGTAGATGCCCGACGTGTGCACCTCGAGACTCCACCACTGGCCTGTGGCCAACGGCGACGCCTGCTGGGCCTCGCCGGCCAGCGGCGCCGCAAGGACCAGTAACAGTAGTGTCGGTTTCATTTTCATCGTCACTAATAACGACATCGACCCGTCTTTATTGTGCCGACAGTTTTTTTTATCCCCAATAGGTCCCCCCCCCTAAACTTTGCCCCCATCAAACCCCATCAAACCCATTAAACCCATCAAACCCATCAAACCCATTAACCCCATTAACCCCATTAACCCCATCACCCCCCCCCTGGCGCCGCAATCCATTAGCCGCCCTACCATAAAAAACCGACGAGGCACCACAAACATGGTGCCTCGTCGGTGTGGTAGCGGGAATCAGACTTGAACTGATGACCTCCGGGTTATGAATCCAGCGCTCTAACCAGCTGAGCTATCCCGCCATCGTGTCGGGCTTCCTGTCGCCCGAAAAGCGGGTGCAAAAGTACTAACATTTTCCATAATGGCCAAATTTTTTTGTAAAGTTTTTTGCACTGTTATGATATACAGTCTATTGTGCATGCCTTCGGAAGTGGGTGCCGTCACCCTTTATGGGCAGCGGCAGCCGTCGGCAGACCGCTATTTTTGGGTGCGACGCATGCCGGCGTATGGCACCATCGGCATGCCGTGATGTGCGGTTGAAAACAAAATTTTTGTATTTGAAATAAAATGTGTACTTTTGCAGTTTCAATATATCGGTATATGAAAAAGGTTATTGTCTATCTATCATTGATGTGGGCTGTGTTGCCGCTGGTGGCACAGCAGAGTGAAACGGTGCTCAACGAGCAGTATCGTGCGGCTATACGCGAGTATCTGGAACAGGACATCGCCAACAGGCAGAAGACCATGCAGCACCGTGCCGAGCAGATGCTGGTGTCGCTGCCCAACGACCAGAAGCTGTACGACGAGAGCTACGTGAAGATAAGCACCGCCATCACCGAGAGCGAAGGCGACGACGGCGTGCGCACACTCGACTATATGTATGTCATCTCGTACAACTGCCGTCATGCCGAAGGCTATACCGACGACTATCCGCAGGGACGCTTCGACTGGGACTCGTCGAACAGCTGCCGCGCCATCTGCTCGCTGACCAAGACGTTCATCGACGGCGTGCTCGACGACTACTTCCGCGCCGGCAAGCACGTCACTGTCAAAATCTTCTCCACCGCCGACGGCTCGGGCATCAACACACCGCTGCCCTACGACGGACGCTACGGCGAGTTCCGCTACGAGCCTGTCACCTTCAACGGCGAGCAGCTGCGCCTCTCGGTCGACTCGCAGACGGGCATCGCCAACAACGCACAGCTGGCCTACCTGCGTGCACAGTCGGTGCGCGACTACCTGCAGAAGAACGTACGCAACCTGCAACGCACCGACAACACGTTCCAGTATGTCACACGCTCCTATGCCGACACCGGCGCCTACTACCGTCGCTCTTCTATCGCCATCACGGTACACGACGCCTTCCGCGAGACTATCGACCTTATGACTGCCGACAAGATACAGGACGACTATGTCGACTTCAACATACCGCAGAGCCTCACCACCTACGAGAACGCCTATGTCCTCGTCATCGCCAACGACGACTATGCCCACACGTTCCTGCCTACGGTGCCCTACGCCGCCAACGACGGCGAGATAGTGCGCCGCTACTTCGTCCGCGCCCTCGGCGTGCCGGAACGGCAGGTCAAGGTGCTCGCCAACGCCTCGAAGACACAGATCGTCAGCGAGGGGGTGCGATGGCTGACCGACTTGTCGCAGGCTGTGGCTACCACCGCCGCCGACGGCACCGTGGTGCCGCAGGCCGACATCTTCATCTACTACGCAGGACATGGCTATACCGACTTCAACAATGTGTCGTACCTCGTGCCCAACAACATCGACGTCGAGGGCATCAAGGCTCTACAGCCCAAGAAGGCCAAGCGATGCGGCAAGAAAAAGAAGAAGGCTGTCGCTGTCGACTACGACATACGCCTCAAGCCCAAGGAGTCGGCTCGTCTCACTCAGCAGCTGCTCTCTGTCGAACAGCTCTGTGCCATGTTCAAGGGCTACCCTGTCAAGGACCTCACCGTCATCGTCGACGCCAGCATGGACGGCTGCCAGCGTGACGGCAGCCCCATGCTGCGCCCCGACCGCAAGGTCGACGCCAAGGCCAAGAAGGCCAAGCGCCGCAAGGCCAACATGCGCTCTGACGGCGTGGTGCTCCTCGCCGCCGCCGCCGACAAGACGGCCTACAGCTTCGACGCACAGCACCACGGCTTCCTCACCTATTTCCTGCTCAAGGAGATTAAGGGCATTGCGGGCAACATCGAGTCGTATACCTACCAGGACATCTACGAGAGCGTCGACCGCAAGCTAGGCAAGGAGTCGGCACTGCAGGGCCGCTGGCAGGAGATAAGCGGCATGGCAGGCGGCAAGTATAAGGAGGCCTGGCGCGAGCGTCACCTCAGGAGATAAAGCAGACACACCCACATGACGGTTGAAAGAACGATGATACAGGAAAACATTGAGAGGATTCGTGCGGCGTTGCCTGCCGGCGTGCGCCTCGTCGCTGTGTCGAAGCTCAAGCCGGCCGACGACATACGCGAGGCTTACGCTGCCGGACAGCGTCTCTTCGGCGAGAACTACGCCACCGAGCTGCGCGACAAGGCTGCCGTGCTGCCGCCCGACATCGAGTGGCACTTCATCGGACACCTGCAGGGCAAGCAGCTGAAGTACTACATGTCTTTCGTCAGCATGATACACGGCGTGGACAGCCTCGACCATCTGGCCGAGGTGGAACGTGCCGCCGCCAAGGCGGGACGCAGCGTCGACGTGCTGCTGCAGCTGCATGTGGCACGCGAGGAGACGAAGTTCGGCTTCGCCCCCGACGAGCTCGACGCCCTCGTGCTGCCGCCCGCCATGCAGCATGTGCGCATCTGCGGACTGATGGCTATGGCCTCCAACACCGACGACACTGTGCGTGTACGCAGCGACTTCCGCACCGCACGCCGTGTCTTCGAACATCTCAAGGCGGGCCCCTTCGCCACCTCCGACGCCTTCCGCGAGCTCTCTATGGGCATGAGCCACGACTGGCAGACGGCCGTCGACGAGGGCAGCACCCTCGTCCGTCTCGGCACCGGCATATTCGGCGCCAGGGACTATGGCGTCAGAGGCTGATGTCGCTCATCGGCATTGGATGCCGACAAGGTGTACAATAAAAACAACAACATATATATGGAAACGAAAACCAAACTAGGCAAAGCCATCCTGTCCTACGTGGTCATCACGCTGGGCATACTGCTCTACACCTTCGCGTGGTCGGCCTTCATGCTGCCCGCCAAGATAGTGGGCGGCGGCGTCAGCGGCATCTCGTCGGTGCTCAACATAGCCGTCGGCATACCGCTGCCTATCGGTGTGCTCAACTTCATCATCAACGCTGTGCTGCTGGCCATTGGCTTCAAGGTGCTGGGTTCCAAGTTCGGGGCTAACACCATCTACGGCATCGTCATGTCGTCGCTCTGCTTCATCCTTTGGCAACAGGTGCTGCATGTCGAGAACCTGTTCGACGTCAGCCAGTTCGGCGGCTTCATGTGCGCCATCATCGGCGGCGCCCTGTGCGGCGCCGGCATAGGCCTCACCTTCACCATGGGAGGCAACAGCGGCGGCACCGACATCATAGCCCTCATCGTCAGCAAGTACTACAACATATCGCCCGGCAAGGTCATCATGTACCTCGACATCGTCATCATTGGCTGCTCCTACTTCGTCTCGCACCGCCCGGAGAATGTCATCTTCGGCTATATCGTCATGATGGTGATGACCTACGTCCTCGACATGGTGCTCGACGGCAACAAGCAGTCGTATCAGGTGATGGTGTTCTCGCTCCACAACGACGAGATAGCCGACGCCGTGACACGCGAGGTGGGCCGCGGCGCCACGCTCCTCGACGCCGAGGGCTGCTACACCCATCAGCAGCAAAAGGTGCTCCTGATGATGGTGCACCGCACCGACAAGCAACGTGTCATGAGCATCATACACCGCATCGACGACACCGCCTTCATCTCGGTCAGCAAGGCACAGGGCGTCTATGGCAAGAACTTCGAAAAACTGAAGATATGAGAATGATATCCCCTTCGCTGCTCTCGGCCGACTTCGGCAACCTGCAGCGCGACGTCGAGATGCTCAACGCCTCGGAGTGCGACTGGCTGCACGTCGACGTCATGGACGGCCTCTTCGTCCCCAACATCAGCTTCGGCCAGCCGGTGGTGAGATATATCAAGAAGTATGCCGCCAAGCCCCTCGACGTGCACCTGATGATAGAGGACCCCGGACGCTATGTGGAGAGCTTCCGCGAGGCCGGCGCCGACATACTCACCATACACTATGAGGCATGCCGTCACCACGACCGCGTCCTACACGCCATCCACGACGCGGGAATGCAGGGCGGCGTGGTGCTCAACCCCTCGTCGCCGGTATGCCTGCTCGACGATGTCGTGCAGCTATGCGACGTGGTGCTGCTGATGAGCGTCAACCCGGGCTTCGGCGGACAGCGTTTTATCGAGAACACCTACGACAAGGTGCGTCAGCTGCGCGAGCTCTGCCGCCGCAAGGCGCCGCACTGCCTCATCGAGGTCGACGGCGGCGTAAACCTGCAGAACGCACCGCTGCTCTACGAGGCCGGCGCCGACGTGCTCGTGGCCGGCAACGCGGTGTTCCGCAGCGACGACCCGCTGCTGACGATAAAGGAGATGAAACGGGGCTGAACCACCATACGGCTATGAAACGACCCAGACTGATCATCGCGCAGGGTAAGGAGAAGGCCCTCTTGCGGCGCCACCCTTGGATATTCTCCGGCGCCGTGCGCCGCATCGAGGGCACCCCGCAGGAGGGCGACGTCGTCGACGTCGCCGACAGCGACGGCCACTGGCTCGCCACAGGACACTACCAGCCCGACAGCATAGTGTGCAAGGTGCTCTCGTTCGACACACCCGACATCGACGACGCCTTCTTCCGACAGCGGCTGCGCAGCGCCATAGAATACCGTCGCCGCATGGGCTTCCTCTTCGGCCACGGCATGGCCGCGACGGACGTCTTCCGTCTCGTGCATGCCGAGGGCGACATGATGCCGGGCCTCGTGGCCGACTGGTACAACGGCATCGTCGTGCTGCAGGCCCACAGCGTGGGCATGCACCGTCTGTTCCCGCTCTTCGTCGTCCTGCTGCGCGAGCTGCTGGGCGACGCACTGGTGGCTGTGTTCGACAAGAGCAGCGCCACGCTGCCGTCGCGTCGCGACAGCACACCGTCAACGGCGGACGCCGCACAGGATGGCTACCTCTGGTATGCCGACAGCCGCCCCGAGGACGACTGGGAGGTCACGGAGCATGGCAACAGGCTGCTCATCGACTTCTACGAAGGGCAGAAGACGGGCTTCTTCATCGACCAGCGCGACAACCGTGCGCTGGTGCAGCAGCTCGCCGCCGGACACCGTGTGCTCAACTGCTTCGGCTACACCGGCGGCTTCTCGTTGGCCGCCTTGCGCGGCGGCGCCGCCTTCGTCGAGACTGTCGACATCTCGCGCAAGGCCATAGCCCTCTGCAACCGCAACGTGGCGCTCAACTTCGGCGACGCCGCACCGCACCGCGGCACCGTGGCCGACGTGCTCGACTTCCTGGCGCATCCCGATGGCATGCGCCGGCACCCCGCGCCACAAGGCCCTGCCGCTGCCGCCTCTTTGTCGGACGGCGGCACCCTCGGAGGCCGTGCCGACGGCGTGCCACCCTTCGACTTCATCGTCCTCGACCCGCCGGCCTTCGCCAAGAACCACCGCGTCCTGCAGGCCGCCCTCAAGGGCTACCGCTCCATCAACCAGCGCGCTATGGAGGCGTTGCCCGACGGCGGACTGCTGATGACCTTCTCCTGCTCGCAGGCCGTCAGCGTCGACGACTTCCGCACCATGGTGTTCACCGCCGCCGCCAACGCAAAAAGGCAGGTGCGCATAGTGCGCAACCTGCCTCATGCCGCCGACCATCCGGTCAGCGTCTACCATCCCGAAGGGGAATACCTCAAGGGGATGCTTCTGGAAGTTGGTTCTTAAGCCACCTCGCCGGTGCCGCAGTAGGCGGTGCCGCTGGCTCTGCATGGGTTGTCGCCGTCCTTGGCTCCGACGGCGAAGCCCCAGACGTGCACGTCCATGCCGTCCCAGCTGGCTGGCACGTTGACGCTCACCTTGTCGGACGTGCGCGGCGTGGCGCTGCTGAGGACACCCTGACCCTTGTCGGGACAGTAGGCGAACAGGTAGATGTCGTCGGTGGCCTTGGCACCGGGCTGGTCGCTGCCGCCGTCGGCGATGACGGCCTCGATGTGGAGGTGGCTGCCGGTGCCGAAGTCGACGGCGCCGAAGCTCGCCTCGGGCAGCTTGCCCTTGGTCAGCGTGATGGCACTGTAGTTGACGGTGATGTCGCTCGGCGACAGGGCGATGACGTTGCCGTAGTTCTCCTTGAGGAAGACGTTGCACTCCGTCAGCCGCAGCTCCTTGGCGGTCTGCCCCATGCCGACGAGTGCGGCATAGCGCACTGCCGAGGCCATGCTGCCGAGGATGGCGAACTTGGCGCGGTTGGTCTGCTGCGCCGTGGTCTTGGGGTTGCTCACGTAGCGCTGGTAAGCACGCATCACGTCGCGGCCTTTCCAGCGAGAGCCGACAGCAGTTCCGAGCCTTCCGATCTGGCTACCGAGGTAGCCCATTGACATTTTTGACATGGTGTTTGTTCCTTTCTTTGTTTTTTGACCCTTGCGGGCCGGTTGTTTTGAATTGTTTTGACTTGACGTCGGTCGCGACTCGACACTGGGCAATATAGTGGGCAAAATGTTCCTACCCCGGAAATGTTCCGTGCTGTTCCGTCATCTTCCGCCGTCTTCCGTCATCTTCCTAGCCCTGTGCCAGACAGGCCGTGTCGAGGCGTCCGTTCTCCTTGACGATGTTGGAGGCTATGGCACGGTCCACGTCGCCCTTCTCGTAGAAGAGCTTGCCGTTGACCATATAGGCGTTGAAGACGCCCTTGCGTGTCCAGTTGCGCAGCGTGCGGTCGCTGATGTTGAGCATGCGGCACACCTCCGGCACGTCGATCCATCTCGGCTGCACCTGTGTGTGGTATTCGCCGCTCTTGGGACGTTCTACCGTCATCACCACGCCTTCGCGCGTCGACGGGTACTCGCGTCGCATCATCGCCACCACCTCGTCGTCGCTCATCGTGCGCCCTTGCCGCACGCCGAGGCAGAAGTTGTGCACCATGCCGTCTGCCGTGCGGTAGAAGACATACAGGCATTCGCTCTCGCGCCATTCGTCGAGACCCAGTATGCGCAGGATCTCCATGATTTCTTGTTTTGTCATTGTCGTTGTCCTTTCTGTTTGTTGTTGTGTCTGCAGAAACAGCGTGGGCCCTTGTGTTTCCGGCTGCAAAGATAGTGTCGGCTTGCAACATGGCCGACCTCTTTTCTCTCCCTGTCGTCCGGCTGTCGCCGCCGCCACGGATGCCGTGGCGGAATGCTGTCAGAGCCCTGTTGGAACGATGGCGTTTTTTATTTGCATGTTTCGGTGGAAAGATGTATCTTTGCAACGTCGTAGCCCGTCGTTGCCGACGGGTAGGGTTGGGTGTACCATGCTGAAAGAGTGGATATTGAAAGAATGTGGCGTCGACCTCTCCGACGTCGCTGCCGACGGCGTAGGTCTCGCCGACGCCTTTGCACACGCCCTCGACGCGGCAGGTTTCAGCATCGACGAACAGCTGCCGCTGATACTCGAAGCCACGCTGCAAGGCGGTGGCACCGACTTCGTGGAGGCCTGTCTCGACCGCATAGAACGCATCGAGACGCTACAGCGTCGTCGCGCCGAGGCACTGGCACGTTTCAACGCACACTGTCAGAACGGTGGTGGGCGACAGCGCACGGCGGCACCTGCCGCCGACGTCGCCATACACCGTTTCATGGCGCTGTGGCCCGTCACCGACGAGCATGCCGACGTCGTCGACGACATGCTGCGTCGTCTTGCCGACGAGGGCTTCCTCTTGCTCGACGACGGTGCCCTGCGCGACCTGCGGCAGGGACTCGGCTACTATCGTCGTGGCGAGGACACGCTGCGGCTGCGACGCCCCGTGCGTTGGCTCGACGGCAAGAACACGCTCCACTACTGGGTATGCCAGCTGACGCGTCGCGTCGACCCGCTCTGTGGCTGCACCGGCGCCGTGGACCGCAAGTGGCTCATCGCCGCCTCGCTCTTCGCCGACCGCGACGGCCATGCCTACCGCAAGGAACAGATACAGCATGGCGAGGTCAGCAGCCCGGCACGTCGCCGCTGGCTCGACGACGTCGTACCCATGCGTCCTGCGATACGTTGATCGACGCACCGGCCGCCAGCTGATGCTTTAAACATCAGCATGTTAAAAACTTTTTGTCATAAAAAGTGTTAACCCCTTTGTCGGGTCGGTAAAAAGGTGTATCTTTGCATAATAAACCTCTCTGTGCCCATTGCCGCAATGCGTTGATGCATAGCGGTGTATGGTGCGGTGGAGTGGAATGACGGATAAGGAAATAATAAAAAAAATTAATAAATCTACAAACTATGAAACAGAAACAAAAGTATGTGGCCCCCGGCCTCACAGTGGTGGAGTTTCGCACGGAACGTGGCTTTGCGGATAGCGGCAATCCCATCTTCAGCGCCGCTCAGCAGATCAACGCCATGACAGACGAAATGGTCCAGCAGCAGGTTCTCTCCTCCCAAGAGCTGTCGGCAGGCTATTTTGAGAACCAGGACATGACCAACCCCACCGGCAACTGGGTCTACGACGGCAACGGCGGCGCAGGTGGCTCTTGGTTCTAAGCCACCGCACACCGGCAGTAAGAAAAGAAACAGAGTAATTCAACCAACAAAACATCACAGTAAAGACATGAAAAAGAGTTACCTTATCATAGCGCTGGCCATGCTGGCCATGGTCGCCACCGGCTGCAACCGCGAAGAAGTGGTGCGCTCCTTCCACAGCTTCCGCATCACGGAAAGCGGCTTCGACGACCCCGATGCCAAGATGCACTTCACACTCGCCTCCAGTGGCGCCAGCGGCGGCCACTCCAAGCTCTGCTACGACAACGGCGACAAAGTGCTCGTCAACGGTCATAGCTTCACGCTCGACAACACAGGCACCTACTGGCGCGCCGTGGCCGACGACGGCAACGACGTGGAGGCTGCCAACTTCTATATGGTCTACAACAACACGGGCATGGGCATCTCCGGCTCCGGCCCCAACTACAGCTTCAACTACAGCTCGAACTTCACTGGCCAGGTGGCCAATGCCAACGTCACGGGCGTCATCCTCGCCGGCAGCACCGACGATTCGCTGCTGACCCTCCACCCCGGCTGCTGCATACTGCGCTTCCCGGCAGATGAGCTTATGGATTACGTCTATGTAGGCTTCTCGGCCAACACCATTCCCAAGTCGGGCGGTATAGCTATTGACAACGACGGCGCTGTCACCATCACAGCCAGCAACTACCTTGCCGGTGTCAGTGGCGAGAACGCCGGTGAGTACCTGCAGATGCACACCGATGGCGGCGTGGATGCCTACTATGTGGCCGTGCCTATCAGAGGCTCCGGCGTGAGCACACAGCTCTTCTTCAAGTGGAAATACAGCGCCAGCAGCGACATCTACAAGTTCAAGACATCCGGCAACGTCACCCTCCAAAAGGGCTATGTCTACACCGTCGGCAAGACCCGCGTCTCGCCGTTCGACGTGGATGGTATGGGAAAAGGCTATTTCGTTGTTGGTTATGATGAGGATTATGAGACTGATACTTATGTACACTTCTCTGCTGGTAATCTGCAGTGCATGCCAGCAGGTCCATCTTGGCGTTTTGCAGACAATCAGTATGATGTTAGTCAGTACAATTCACAAATTGCAAATAGTCTTACCTATTATGTTGATATGTTAGGCTGGGGTACAAGTGGATATAATCCCGGCGTGGATGGAGTTACGTTGTTTAATCCTTGGAGTAAAGGTAATACAACTAGTCGTTATATTAGAAACAGTAGCATTGCCGGGACGAATTCGGATTGGGGACGCTATATTGGAAGTTCAATTTATTATAGAGGTAATCAGACAAGTATATCATGGCGTTCTCTTACAAAGGCTGAATGGGATTATCTTATCAACAATCGTACTAATGCAGCATCTAAATGGGGATTGGCAACAATCAATGGTTTGTATAAAGGACTAGTTCTTATCCCCGATGGTATTTATGAGAACTCTACACCTTCTGCTTTTGTGATGCCCGATGGTGTAAGTTGGACCCCGGGTGCGACAAGTGGATATAACACAAATACATTCACTACAGAAGAATGGGCAAGCATGGAATCTGCAGGGGCCATATTCCTTCCTGCTGGAGGGGCAAGAGAAGTAAGTAGCGTTAATAACATAAATTATGGTTTTTATTGGACTGCAACAGCAGATGGTGAGAATAATGATGGCAACGACAACCCCAATGCCTATGCCTTCAAGTTCTTTGAGCAAATTGGTATTTGGAAAGCAAAAACAGTTGTTACACCACGTCACTATGGTTGCAACATTAGACTTGTTCACCAGAGATAATTTGGTATAATGCTTATATAGAATTATAGATATGAAAAGTGCTGTTATGAATTTTGTTAAAAAGATTAAATACCTGAGTGTATTTTTTCTGATATCACCTTTAATGGTGATAGGCCAGACATATTCTGTAAATGCAACGGTTTATCCAGATGATGCAGGACATATTAGTGGTAATTCTGGCACATATGTTGCAAATGCTAGAGTTTCGCTTACTGCGACTAGTAATTCTGGGTATGAATTTGATTACTGGTATGATGCGGAATTAGATGAGGAAGTGTCGTATAATGCAAATTATCAGTTCACAATCACATCATCAAGGGAACTGATAGCTGTATTCAGAGAAAGTACTATTACTTATCAGATATCTGTGGATATCACTCCTGTTGGTGCAGGTACGGTTGATTTAAGTGGATACCAGCCTGCTGGAATTAAAACAATAACTGCAACTGAGAATTCTGGTTATGAATGGGTAGGATGGTATGATGTGGATGATGAATTGTTAGAGTCGTCCCCTTCGTATACATTTAATCTCACTCAGAATACCTACTTGGTTGCTAAATTCTCCCAGGTGCTCACGCCGCGTACCATCACAGCCAGCGTCAACGTGGCTGAGTACGGCACCGCCGTCCTGACCAACAATACACGCACTGGCGCCTCCGACTTCAACGATGGCGAGAGCGTCACCCTCACAGCTACACCCAACAGCGGCTATACCCTCACCTCCATCACCGACGGTGAGACCGAGGTGTGGTCCGGCAACTCCAGCGACCCCGTCGACTATGACTTCACCGTCAGCACCGACCACGCCTTCGTGGCCACCTTCGCTGCACCCGTCACCTATACCGTCACCCTCGGCAACGTCCGTCCTAACGCCGCCCAGAGCGAGTGCTCCGCCACCGTCAACGGCGGTGCAGGTGCCGTCACAGTCACCGGCGGCAGCACCGTGACGCTGCATGCCGAACCTGGCACCGGCACGTACAACACGTTCCTCGGCTGGGCCACCAATAACTTCGGCGATCCGCTCAGCAACCTCATCGCCCCCGACGCCACCACCGTAGACTATGTCTACACCGTCACCGACGACATCACCATCTACCCCTGGTTTGGCTCCGGCAACCACAGCGTGGCCGTCACCAACGACGGCCACGGCACCGCCAGCGTCAGCACCACCAGCGTGACCAACGGCGGCAGCGCCACCTTCACCGCCGAGGCAGCCAGCTGCTACACCTTCAGCGGCTGGTACAACGGCGACGTGCTCGAGAGCACGGACAACCCCTACACCAAGACGTCCATCACTGCCAACGTCAGCCTCGAGGCCCGCTTCGCCCAGCTCACCTACGCCATCAGCAGCATAGGCAGCTATGATGGCGGCAGCGTCACGGCCGACGTGGCTTCGCCTGTGGCCTGCGGCACCGACGTCACCCTCACCGCCACCGCCGCCGACGGCTACACCTTCACCCGCTGGAGCGACGACGTCACCACCAACACGCGTACCTTCGCAAGCGTCAGCGCCGACATAGCCGTAACGCCGGTCTTCACCATCAACCAGTACACTGTCACCCTCGCCCAGGCCGAGGGCGGCACGGCCACCGTCAACGGCGTGGCCGGCCCCGTCGTCGTCAACCACGGCAGCAGCGTCGCCCTCGCCGCTACCGCCAACAGCGCAGCTCCCGACTTCTTCAGCTTCAACGGCTGGTCCACCAACAACGGCGACGTCATCCCCGCCGAGGCCACTGTCAACTATACCCCCACCGGCAACGTCACAGTAACACCGGCGTATGTGCAGAACATCCCCACCTACACCGTGGCTGTAAATCAGGCCGAAGGCGGCAGCGCCACCGTCAGCGCCGCCAGCGTGCAGCATGGCGCCACAGCCACCTTCACCGCCACACCCGACGTGTGCCACACCTTCGTCAGTTGGAGCGACGGCAACACCAGCGCCACCTACGTGAAGACCATCACCGAGAACACCACCCTCACCCCCGTGTACGCCATCAAGACCTACAGCGTCACCGTCAACAGCGCTGAGCATGGCACCGCCACCGCCAGCGCCGCCAGCGTCGACTGCGACGGCACGGTGACCTTCACCGTCACCCCCGACATGGGCTACAGCTTCAGCGGCTGGGAAGAGGGCGGCAACAGCCTTGAATATAATAATGTACGCGCGAACATCAGTCTTACACCCGTCTTCACCGCCAACGTGTACACCTTTAGCGTCGGCACGCAGGGCAATGGCGACGTCAACGGCAGCGCCGAGATTACTCAGGAGGTTGCCTTCGGCACCCCCGTCAGCCTCACCGCCACCCCCGCCACCCACTACCACTTCGCCGGCTGGACGGGCGACATGACCTCGTCCGACAACCCCCTCGAGTTCACCATGGGCAACGCCGCCGTCAGCCTCACAGCCCACTTCGAGCCTGACGCCGTGGTGGTCAACGTCACCGTCGACGGCGAAGGCACCGTCAACGGCTATGCCTCGCATACCTTCAACGTCACCGCCGGCAACACACTCGAGCTCACCGCCACCCCCGCCAGCACCGACTACACCTTCAGCGGCTGGAGCGGCGACGCCACCGGCAACGCCAACCCCCTCATCGTCACCCCGACGGCCAACATGACCATAGCGGCCGCCTTTGCCTATGAGCCCGTCAGCTACGCCATCGCCGCCACGGCCTATCCCACCACCGCGGGTAGCGTCAGCGGCGCCGGCAGCTATGTGCACGACACCGAGGTCACACTCACCGCCACCGCCGAGGAGCACTACACCTTCAGCGGATGGTACGAAGGCGGTGTCCTCGTCAGCAGCGCCAACCCCTACTTCTTCAGCGCCACTGCCGCCCGCACCCTCGAGGCCCGCTTCGAGGCTATCGAGTACACCATCACCGTCAGCGCCGACCCCGCTGAGTACGGACGCGTGGAGACCAGCGGCAGCACCACCTATGGCGCCATCTTCCGCATGAACGCCATCGCCAACGACGGCTACCGCTTCGTGCAGTGGAACGACGGCAACACCACCGCCAGCCGCAGCATCAACGTCATCGGCAACGCCGGCTATATAGCTCACTTCGAAGAGGTGCCAGAGACACCCGTCGAGGAGCCTGCCGCCGACGTGCTGACCTACCTCGACAACACCCGCCGTGTGGTCACCGGCATACGCGAAGACCTGCGTGCCCACCTCACCACCGTGCATGTACCGTCCACCGTGGAGCGCATCGCCAACCGCGCCTTCGTGGGTGCCAACGCCCTCGTCAACGTGACCATGCCCGCCAGCGTCGACACCATAGGCGACTCGGCCTTCTATATGCTCCGCTCGTTGGTCAGCATCAACCTGCCCACCAGCCTGGACTACCTCGGCAGCTATGCCTTCGCCGGCTGCACGTCGCTGCAGAGCGTCTCGATGCCTGCCGTGCTCGACACGCTGCGCCAGCGCACCTTCGCCGAGTGCAGTGCCCTGCGCCGCATCGAGATACCGGCCACCGTCAAGGAGATCGGTGCCTACGCCCTCTACGACTGCGACAACATCTACCAGCTCACCATACCCGCCTCGGTCGACACCGTGCGCGAGAACGCCTTCTACAACATGAACGGCCTCCGCTTCGTCACCATCGAGGGCGGCAACCATCACTTCGGCAGCGAGGTCTTCCGCTATGGCTACTGGTATGGCGAGGGCAGCCTGCAGCTGACCAACTTCCGCGGCACCATGGCCGAGTGGCTCACCAACACCTTCGCCGACGAGTATGCCAACCCGATGGGACAGTCGGCCAACCTGGCCGTCAACGGCGAGATACTGACCGACATCGCCATACCGGCAGGTACCGACCGCATCAACGAATATGCCTTCTATAACGACGACCAGGTCGTCACCATCACCATCCCGGCCAGCGTCGACACCATCGGCGCCTATGCCTTCGCCGAGATGAGCGGCTTGGAGCGCATAGTGCTGCTCGGCATCCCGAAGGTCAACGAGCATGCCTTCGAGGCCGTCAGCAACGACGTCGTCGTCATGGTGCCGTGCGAGAAGCTCGACAGCATACGCACCGCTGGCTGGAGCCACTTCGACAAGTTCTACGCCAACGGCGTGCCTGTGCTGACCTTCCTCAACAACTACGGCGGCCGCGCCACCGTGCTGCAGGAGCCCAGCTGCACCGACTTCACAGCCCGCTTCGAGGCTGTGCCCGGCGAGAACTACACCTTCAAGGCTTGGAGCGACGGCGACACCACCAACCCGCGTACCATGATACTGGATCAGGACGAGACCATCGGCGCCATCTGGGAACGCATCGACAACCCCGTGCCTCTCGAGTCGAAGACCATCTCGTTCGACCAGACTAACGCCGACGCCGACTGGTACCTCGCCGACGGCACCGCCAACAAGTGGTATGTAGGTCGTGGCAGCGACGTGGCACCGCGCACCGGCACGAGCTACCTCTACATCAGCAACGACGGCGGCGCCACCAACAGCTACAGCGACCATAGCGACGCCTATACCTACCGCGAGTTCTACCTCGGCAGCGGCACCTACCGCATCCGCTTCCACTGGCAGGGCGACGGCAACATGCCCTACAACGGCACCTACGGCGACTACCTGAAGGCCTACCTGCTGGCCGACGGCATCGCCGTCGACTTCGACCAGAACATCAACGACGGCGACGACATCGTCATCGGCGACACCCTCGCAGTGTCCGACACCTGGATCTTCCAGAACGCCTTCGTCAACGTGCCCGCCACAGGCTGGTACAAGATGGTCTTCTATTGGCGCAACCAGTATGGCAACACCGGCAACCCCGGCGCTGCCGTCGACAACATCTACATGCAGTTCCAGGACGAGGATGTGCTGGACGACGAGTATGTCACTCTGCGTGTCGTCTCCGACGACGAGAGCAAGGGCACCGTCACCGGCGGCGGCATCTACACCTACAACGAGACGGTCACCGTCACCGCCACACCTAATGACGGCTACCAGTTCAGCCATTGGAACGACGGCAACACCGATGCCGAGCGCAGCGTGCGTGCCGGCGACTACAGCGGCAGCAACCAGCAGCTTGTGGCCTACTTCGGCGACCGCCAGTTCAATGTCGCGCTGCATGTCAGCCCGGCAGCAGCTGCCAGCGCCGAGGCCCGCGACGACAACGGCGACGAGAGCTATAGCTACTACACCAACGAGAACGTCAGTGTCCGCGTCGTCGAGCCGCAGGCCGGCTACGCCTTCATGGGCTGGAGCACCGACGGCACCGCCGACAACATTGTCAGCACCGCCGACCCATACACCTTCGCCGTCACCGGCGACGTCACCCTGACGGCCGTCATGGCCAGCATCGACACTGTGTGGATTGTCATCACCAGAGACCAGGATGGCAACGTCACGGCGAGAGACACCACCTACACCAATCCCGACATCAGCTCGCCCACACCGGCCGGCAGCAGCATCGGCGCCTACGAAGGCGGTCGCTTCAATGTTGTCGAGATGCTTAACGTCAAGATCTATGCCTCGATGGGCCAGCTGGTCGTCGAGGATGCCAACGGACAGATGGTCACCGTCTTCGACGTCAACGGTCGTCGTCTTGCCAGCAAGCAGGACACCACCGGCAAGGTCGTCTTCGACGTGCCCGCCACCGGCACCTATATGGTCAAGATTGGCGAGCTCATCACCAAGAAAGTGGTGGTGATGAAGTAAGCAAAGCCTGCCTGATGGCAGAAAGAGAAGCCGCCCGTTCGGGCGGCTTCTCTTTGTGTTGCCTGATAGTGGCCAGGGGGCGAGGTTATGGCGCGTCGTCGACGCGCCATAACGGTGCAGGTGTCAGCCCTCCAGGGCGGCTATCTGGGCCTTCAGGGCGGCTATCTTGGTCTCGGCGTCGCGCTGCTTGTTGCGCTCCTTCTCGATGACGGCGGCAGGGGCTCCGCCGACGAACTTGTCGTTGCCGAGCTTCTTCAACACGCTGTTCAGGAAGCCTTCGGCATACGTCAGCTCGTCGTGCAGCTTCTTAAGCTCCGCGTCGCGGTCCACGCTCTGGCTCATCGGCACGAAGCACTCCATGGTGCCCACCATGAACGAGAGGGCTCCCGAGGGCTTCTCGCTGACCTCGCTGACCTCGCTGACGTTGGCCAGCTTGCGCACCACGCCCTCGAAGCGGGCGAAGCGGTAGCGGTCGTCGACAGAGAGGCACGACAGAGGCATGGCCTCCTTGGGCGAGAGACCACGTGTGTTGCGTATGTTGCGCACACCGGCGATGACGTCGCGCGCAGCGTCGAACTCGTCGAGCAGACGCTGGTCGTAGTAGACGCTCGTCGGCATGTGCTGGTTCATGATGCTGTAGTTCTGTGCCACGAAGTCGGCCTGCTCGTCGCTCTTGCCCGTCTGCTGCAGGACGTGCCATATCTCTTCGGTGACGAAGGGCATGAAGGGATGCAGGATGAGCATCAGACGTGAGAAGATGGAGATGGTGGCGTCGTATGTCTCGCGGTCGATGGGTGTGCCATAGGCGGGCTTGACCATCTCGAGGTACCACGAGCAGAAGTCGTCCCACACCAGCTTGTAGGTGGCCATCAGCGCCTCGCTGAGGCGGTACTGGTCGAAGTCGCGTTCTATCTCCTCGAGCACCTGTGCCATGCGCTGCTCCATCCACTGTACGGCGACGGCGTTGCTGTCGTACGAGTCTGACATGTCGGACGTGTCGGACCCGTCGGACACCTTCCAGCCAAGCACCAGACGCAGGGCGTTCCACATCTTGTTGCTGAAGTTGCGCCCTTGCTCGCAGATGGCCTCGTCGAAGGGCAGGTCGTTGCCGGCGGGCGCGGTGAGGAGCATGCCCATGCGGACGCCGTCGGCGCCGTACTTGTCGATGAGCATCAGCGGGTCGGGGCTGTTGCCTAGCTGCTTGCTCATCTTGCGGCCCAGCTTGTCGCGCACGATGCCGGTGAAGTAGACGTTGCGGAAGGGCACGTCGTGCATGTAGTCCTCGCCGGCCATGATCATGCGGGCCACCCAGAAGAAGATGATGTCGGGTGCCGTGATGAGGTCGGCAGTGGGGTAGTAGTACTTTATCTCGGGGTTGCCGGGGTTGCGTATGCCGTCGAAGAGCGAGATGGGCCAGAGCCACGACGAGAACCATGTGTCGAGGACGTCCTCGTCCTGACGCAGGGCGCCGGTGTAGCCGTACTTCACGGCGGCCACCTTGGCGGCCTCCTCCTCGTTGTGGGCCACGACGGTCTCCACCTTGCCGCCTTGCTCGAAGTACCAGGCGGGTATGCGGTGTCCCCACCATAGCTGGCGGCTGATGCACCAGTCCTTGATGTTCTCCAGCCAGTGACGGTAGGTGTTCTTGAACTTGGCCGGGTGGAACCGTATGGTGTCGTCTTCGACCACCTCGAGGGCCTTCTTGGCCAGCCCTTCCATGCGGAGGAACCACTGTGCCGACAGCTTGGGCTCGATGACGGCGTCTGTGCGCTCGCTGTGACCCACCTTGTTGGTGTAGTCCTCGACCTTCTCCATCAGGCCGGCCTCCTCGAGGTCGCGCACTATCTGCTTGCGACAGGCGAAGCGGTCCATGCCGCAGTACTTGCCGCCATGCTCGTTCAGTGTGCCGTTGTCGTTGAAGATGTCGATGCTCTCCAAGCCGTACTTCATGCCCAGGTTGTAGTCGTTGATGTCGTGGGCAGGCGTTATCTTGAGGGCGCCGGTGCCGAACTCGCGGTCCACATATTCGTCCATGATGATGGGCACCGCGCGGCCCACGCCGGGCACGACGACGCGCTTGCCTTTGAGCCAGCCGTAGCGGTCGTCGTCGGGGTGCACACATACTGCGGTGTCGCCCATGATGGTCTCGGGACGCGTGGTGGCCACTACGATGTAGCGGTCCTCTCCCTCGACATAGTACTTCAGGTAGAACAGCTTGCCGTGGCTTTCTTTGTAGACCACCTCCTCGTCGCTGACGGCGGTGAGAGCCTGGGGGTCCCAGTTGACCATGCGTACGCCGCGATAGATGAGGCCACGGTTGTAGAGGTCGTTGAAGACACGTATGACGCTCTCGTAGCGCACGGGGTCCATGGTGAAGGCGGTGCGGTCCCAGTCGCAGCTGGCGCCAAGCTTGCGGAGCTGCTTCAGTATGATGCCGCCGTATTCCTCTTTCCATTCCCATGCGTAGCGCATGAACTCGTCGCGTGTGAGGCTGCGCTTGTCGATGCCGCGGTCGGCGAGCATCTTGACCACCTTGGCCTCGGTGGCTATGGAGGCGTGGTCGGTGCCGGGCACCCAGCAGGCGTTCTTGCCCTGCATGCGTGCACGGCGTACCAGCACGTCCTGGATGGTGTTGTTGAGCATGTGGCCCATATGGAGCACACCGGTGACGTTGGGCGGCGGTATGACGACGGTGTAGGGGACACGGTTGTCGGGCTCGGAGTGGAAGAGATGCTTGTCGAGCCAGAACTGGTACCATTTCTCCTCGATGGCACGAGGGTCGTATTTAGAAGCTATTTCCATATATAGAATGATGTTGTTTTTCGGGGTGCAAAAATACGCTTTTTTTCTCAATCTGACGAAGAATTCTTTGTCTGGGCCTCCAGCTGTGCGGCACGGGCTGTGAGCTGGGCTATGCGCAGCTGCAGGAAGTCGTCGCTGTATTTGCGGTCGCAGAAGCCGTTGCCACGGGCCACATAGGCATCGTCGTCGTCCTGGTCGACGGCCAGGTCCTGGTAGGCGGCCAGCAGACGCAGGGTCTCTTCCAGTTCTTGGTCTGGCGTCATGGTCATGTCTGTTTTTGTCATAACGAGAGTGTCTCTATCGCTTTTTCTATGCCTTCCTCGTCGACGGTGGTGGTGACCATGTCGGCGGCGGCTTGCACCTCGGGTGCGGCGTTGCCCATAGCTATGCCTATGCCGGCCCATTGGAGCATCTCGATGTCGTTGGCGCCGTCGCCGAAGGCTATGGTGTCGGACTGTGCAATGCCGAAGTGGCGGCAGATGGCGTCCATGCCCACGGCCTTGCTGTTGCCGCAGGCCACTATGTCGGTGAAGGCCGGATGCCAGCGAGGCAGACGGCAGTGCGGCATGAGTGCCGACACCTCGGCGTCGGCGTCGGCAGGCA
>FLNX01001644.1_pt1 | contig 54152 bp, 45 predicted proteins | sample 1140341 | NCBI WGS metagenome assembly FLNX01 (sample SAMEA3878208, study PRJEB12797) | bioreactor metagenome | biome: Moose rumen | place: Sweden | collected 2011-10
GGCTGCCACGTCGTGGCAGCCCCGATTTGTCTTTAGAGGCGTTCGCGCAACAGCTGCATCGCCTTGGGCAGGCCGTCGGCGTTGCGGCCTCCCGCCACACAGAGCGTCTTCTGCCCGCCGCCGCCGCCTTGGATCTCCTTGGCCACCTCGCGGATGAGCTTCGTGGCGTCCAATCCCTTGGCGTCGGCAAAGCTCTCAGGCAGCAACAGGCAGAGCGCAGGCTTGCCCTCGCTGACGGAACCCAAGATGGCGATGGTGCCCTCGTCGCGCTGCTTGAGCATCGCGGCCACGTTGCGGAGCTGCTCGCCGCTGCACGAAAGCGTCGCCACGACGAGCTTGTGGCCCTCGTGGTCAACGGCGTTCTCGTGGAGCCGCTCGGCCATGCCTTGGGCCTTCTCCTGCATCAGGCGCTCCACCTCTTTCTTCAAGGCCGAGTTCTGCTCGCTGAGCACGGCCACGCCTTTCACCAAGTCGGGCGACTTGATGGTCTCGCGCAGGCGACCGATGGTGTCCAACTGCTCGTCTAAGTAACGCTCCACGGCCTCGCCGGTGATGGCCTCGATGCGGCGTATGCCGGCGGCAATCGCGCCCTCGCTGACGATCTTGAACATGCCGATGTTGCCCGTGGCGGAGGTGTGGCAGCCGCCGCAAAGCTCCATCGAATAGTCCTTGTCGAAGACCACCACGCGCACCGTGTCGCCGTATTTCTCGCCAAACAAGGCCGTCGCGCCCATCGCCTTGGCCTCGTCAATGGGGATTTCGGCGTAGGTCACGTTGGGGATGTTCTCGCGGATCTTCCGGTTGACGAGTTGCTCCACCTGCCGGATTTCCTCAGGCGTCATCTTGGCGAAATGGCTGAAGTCGAAGCGCAGGCGCTGGTCATCGACCAACGAGCCTTTTTGCTCGACGTGCGTGCCGAGGACTTGTCGCAAAGCGGCGTGCATCAGGTGCGTCGCGCTGTGGTTGTTGGCGATGCGCTGGCGACGTTGGGCATCGACGGTGGCGGTGAAAACGGCTTCGGGGTTTTGCGGCAGCTGCTCCGTGATGTGGATGACGAGGTTGTTTTCCTTCACCGTATTAATAATAGGTATGGTCTCGTCGTCGGAAGCCAAGGTGCCGGTGTCGCCCACCTCGCCGCCCATCTCGGCATAGAACGGGGTCTTGTCCAAGACGATCTCGTAGTGTTTCTGCTTCTTGGCCACCACCTCGCGGAAACGCAGGATGTGGCTCTCGCACGTCAGGTCGGTGTAACCCACAAATCCAGTCGGCTCTTCGCTCTCGCTGACCACCACCCAGTCGCTGTTGGCTTTCTCGGCGGCCTTGCGCGAGCGGTTTTTCTGCTCCTCAAGGTTGGCCTTGAAGCCGTCCATATCGACGTTGACGCCCTTCTCGGCGGCCATCAGTTGGGTGAGGTCGATGGGGAAGCCGTAGGTGTCGAACAGCTCGAAGGCGAAGTTGCCGTCGATGTCCTTGCCGGGATGTTGCTCCACATAGCCCTCAAAACGCCTGATGCCTTGTGCCAAGGTGCGCAAAAATGCGGCTTCCTCCTCGCGGACGACCTTGCCGACCAATTCCTGTTGCGCCTTGATTTCGGGATAGTTGTGCTCCATCTGCTGGACAAGAATCGGCAGCAGCTTGCACACAAACGGCTCGTCGAAGCCGAGGAAGGTGAAGCCGTAGCGCACGGCGCGGCGCAACACGCGGCGGATGACGTAGCCCGCCCCGTTGTTGGAGGGCAGCTGTCCGTCGGCGATGGCGAAGCTGACGGCACGCAGGTGGTCGGCCACCACGCGCATGGCCACGTCGGTCGTCTCGGCCTGGCCGTAGGCGATGCCCGACATCTTGGCGATTTCTTGGATGATGGGCTGGAACACGTCGGTGTCGTAGTTGGAGGTCTTGCCTTGCAGCACACGCACCAGACGCTCGAAGCCCATGCCCGTATCGACGTGCTTGGCGGGGAGCTCGACCAACTGGCCGTTGGCCATGCGGTTGTATTGCATGAACACAAGGTTCCAGATTTCAATCACTTGCGGGTCGTCCTTGTTCACCAAGTCGCGGCCGGCGATTTGCTTGCGGGCTTCGTCGTCGCGCAGGTCGATGTGGATTTCGGAGCAGGGGCCGCAGGGACCCGTCTCGCCCATCTCCCAGAAGTTGTCGTGCTTGTTGCCGTAGATGATGCGGTCGTCGCTGACGTGCTCCTTCCAGTAGTTGTAGGCCTCCATGTCGGCAGGCTGGCCGTCCTTCTCGTCGCCGCCAAAAACAGTCACATACAGCCTGTCCCTGTCGATTTTCACCACCTCGGTGAGGTATTCCCAAGCGTAGGCGATGGCTTCTTTCTTGAAGTAGTCGCCAAAGCTCCAGTTGCCGAGCATCTCGAACATGGTGTGGTGGTAGGTGTCGTGGCCCACTTCCTCAAGGTCGTTGTGTTTGCCCGAGACGCGCAGGCATTTCTGCGTGTCGGCGGCGCGGTTCCACTTGGCGGGCTGGTTGCCGAGGAAGATGTCCTTGAACTGGTTCATGCCGGCGTTGGTGAACATCAGCGTCGGGTCGTTCTTGACGACGATGGGAGCCGATGGCACAATCTCATGCCCTTTGGAGCGGAAGAAGTCCAAAAAGCTATTTCTGATTTCGTATGCGTTCATTTACAAAAGGTTAAGCGGTTCTATTTTAAAAAATACTTCAAAAAAACGTGCAAAGTTACGCAAAAACTGTAATTTTGCGCAATAGAATTTCTTTTGAAACGTTTTTAAACGTCCAAAAATTGTTTGTGAATGGCAAGACAGAAATACATTTTCAACCATAAGACGCTGAGTTACGAGAAGTTCAAGCTGTCGCTTCCGAAGCGCATCGTGAGGGTGTTGCTGGTGCTGCTTTCCATTGCGGGCGGCGCCTTCCTGTTTGCCATCCTGCTCTACACGTTTTTCCAGTCGCCCAAGGAGAAGATGCAGGCGCGTGAGCTGGAGTTCATGAAGCTGCAATACGAGATGCTGAACGACAGGCTCGACGACATGGAGGTGCTGGTCACCGACATGGAGAAGCGCGACAACGACCTGTATCGCGTCATGTTTGAGGCCGACCCCATCTCGGCTTCGGTGCGGCGGTCGGGCTTCTCCGACATCGACCGCTATGCCAACTTGCTGGGCTACCTCAACTCCGACCCCGTCGTGTCGGCTGCCAAGAAGCTCGACGTGATCGCTTCCCAGCTGTATCACCAGTCGGTGTCGTACGACGAGCTGTTCGACCTCGCCCGCAACAAGGCGCAGATGTTGGCCTGCATCCCGGCCATCTTCCCGCTGAAGGAGACGGAGATCAAGTACATCTCCTCCTACTTCGGCCACCGTCCCGACCCGATTTACAAGGTGACGAAATTCCACAGCGGCATGGACTTCTCCGCGCCGTTGGGCACCGAGGCCTACGCCACCGGCGACGGCGTGGTGGCCGACGTGGAAAGCAACGAGTGGGGCTACGGCAACATGGTCACCATCGACCACGGCTTCGGCTACAAGACACGCTATGCCCACCTCCAGAAAGCCGCCGTCCGCAAGGGACAGACAGTGAAACGCGGACAACTGATTGGCTATATCGGCAGCACGGGCAAGACCACCGGCGTCCACCTGCATTACGAAGTGCTGAAAAACAACGTCCAAATCGACCCGATCAACTTCTTCTATAACGACCTCACCCCCGATGAATACGAGCAGATTCTGCAACAATCGACTTTACCCACGCAAACGATGGACTAGTTTAGAGTTTAGAGTTTAGAGTTTAGAGTTGGGAGTGTGGAGTTGAGGGGAAGTCCCGTAGGGACGATAGAACTTAGGCAGGCGGTGGAGCGCAGCGGAACCCCTGCCGACAAAAAAACGGGAACCATAATTGGCAACGCAGCGGAACCCCTGCCGACAAAAAAACGGGAACCATAATTGGCAATGCGGTGTGAACCCCCGCCGAGAATGAATACGAACAACAAAGTGAATATGGAAGAAAACAAGACCACAGGCAAATACTATTACTCCATCGGCGAGGTGGCCGACATGTTCGGGGTCAACACCTCGATGATCCGCTATTGGGAGAAGGAGTTCGACGTGCTGCGTCCGCGCAAGAACAAGAAAGGCAACCGCCTCTTCACCGAGCGCGACGTGCGTTATGTCCACGTCATCTACCAGCTGCTCAAGGTGAAAGGCTACACCGTGGCCGGCGCCAAGCTGGCCCTCAAGGAGCGCTTCAGCGACTACGAGGAACGCATCATCCTGCTCGAAACCCTCGACAAGACGCGCGGCTTCCTCCTCGACCTTGACAAGTCGATGGCCGAGAAACAGAAATCCTTGAAACACTAATCGGGAGCCGCCATGACCATCGCCTTGTTTGGAAAGAACTTCGTGCCCGAAAACGGCGCCTACATGCGGCAACTGCTGCTGCAACTGTCGGGCCATCATGCCGACATCGTGTTCCACAAGCCCTTCGCCGACCTCGTCGCCGCCTTCATCCCCGACGGTGTGAGATACGGCGTGTTCCATTCGCACGCCGACCTGCGTGCCGACCTGCTGCTCTCCATCGGCGGCGACGGCACCCTCCTCGACACCGTGCCCCTCGTCCTCGATTCGGGAATGCCCGTGGCCGGCATCAACCTCGGACGGCTCGGCTTCCTTTCCAGCATCTCGAAAAACGAAATCGACAAGGCGGTCGAGAGCGTGCTCTCTGGAGCCTATGCCGTCGAGGAACGCTCGCTGCTGGAATTGGTGGCGCCGCCCGACGTGTTCGGCGACGTGCGCTACGCCCTCAACGAGCTGAACGTCATCCGCAACCCCGAACATAGCCTGTTGGCCATCAAGGTGTTTGTCGATGACGTCTATCTCAACACCTACTGGGGCGACGGCATCCTGATAGCCACGCCCACCGGCTCCACGGCCTACTCGCTGAGCGCCGGCGGCCCCATCATCACGCCCAACTCCAAGAGCTTCGTCATCACCCCGATCGCCGCACACAACCTCACCGTCCGCCCCGTCGTCATCCCCGACGACAGCGTGATCCGCATCCAAGTGGAAGGCCGCGAAAGGCGTTTTGTGTTCAGCATGGACTCAAGGACTTGCGCGTTAGACACTTCCGTGCAGCTCGAAGTGCGCAAGGCCCGCTTCGGCATCCGGATAGTGAGGATGAGCGGCGAGGACTTCTTCAGCACGATTCGCAACAAATTGATGTGGGGAAAAGACAATAGAAACTGAATTATGGCGTTTTCATTGAAAAAATTCATACCTTTGCAACCTATTAATTATGAATAGAGTATTTCGTATATTGCTGGTTATGAGCTGTTTGGTGTTTGTTCTCCAAGCCAATGCGCAGTTCGACGACCCCAAAACCATCGAGGTGGGGCCGCACGCCGGCCTGAGCTACTACATCGGCGACATCAACCCGGCGAAGCATTTTGCCCAGTCCGACTTGGAGTTTGGCGGCGTGGCACGCCTCAACTGGGACAGCCGCTGGTCGTTCCGCATGGACTATACCCATGCCACGGTGAAGGCCTCCGACGAAGTCGTCAAATGGCGGCCCGAACGCGGCCTGAACTTCAAGAGCAAGATACACGACCTCAGCTTCGTGACCGAGTTCAACTTCCTCGAATACTACACCGGCAACCCCAAGCGCAACGTCTCGCCCTACATCTTCGGCGGAGTCTCGGTGTTCTATTATACGGCCTATGCCTTGGCCGGCGATTCCTTGATCGACCTTGGCGACTACAAGACCGAGGCCTTGCCCGCCAACCCCAAATGGTACGAAAAGGCGTTTGGCAAGACCAGTCCCGTCGGCGTTTCCATCCCCTTCGGCGTGGGCGTCAAGTTCTCGCTGTCGCAGCACATGGTAGCCACGGCGGAATGGCGGATGCAGAAGACCTTCACCGACTACCTCGACGACGTGGCCACAGTGTATCCCGCCCAAAACGAACACGCCGTCGCCCAAGTCAACGGCGTCAGATACGACCTGACCGACCCGACGGGAAACTATTCGGAAGGCCAGCAGCGCGGCAATTCGTCGTTCAAGGACTGGTTCTGCGAGGCCCGCGTGTCGTTGACCTGGAAATTCAACCTGCCCGACCGACGGGGCTGCAACCTTAGCAAATTCTGACCATGGAACTGAAAGACCAACTGATGCAACAAATCGACCGCGAGCGCCTTCCGAGGCATGTCGCCATCATCATGGACGGCAACGGACGCTGGGCCAAGGAACGCGGCAAGCAACGCCTCTTCGGACACCAAAGCGCCATCCAATCGGTGCGCGAGGTGAGCGAGGCCTCGGCGGAAATCGGCGTCGAATACCTTACGCTCTACGCCTTCTCGACAGAAAACTGGAACCGCCCCTTGGCCGAAGTCACTGGACTGATGTCGCTCTTGGCCACCACCATCAGGAACGAGGTCAGCACGATGAACAAGAACAGCATCAAGCTCAACGCCATCGGCGACCTGAAGAGCCTCCCCAAATCCAACTACGACCAGCTGATGCAAGCCCTCGACGACACAAGCCACAACACGCGCATGACGCTCACCCTCGCCCTGAGCTATTCGGGCCGCTGGGATCTGACCCAAGCCTCGCGCCGCATGGCACAAGACGTGGCCGACGGCAAGCTGAACCCCAGCGAGGTCACCGACAGCACCATTTCGAGCTACCTCTCGACGGCAGGGATGCCCGACCCCGAACTGCTCATCCGCACCAGCGGCGAGGAACGCATCAGCAACTTCCTGCTGTGGCAGTTGGCCTACTCCGAGCTGTATTTCACCCCCAAATACTGGCCCGACTTCCGCAAGGCCGACCTGTATGAGGCCATCCTCAACTATCAGCATAGGGAACGAAGGTTCGGCAAGACCAGCGAACAAGTTACGAAACCATGAATAGCGTAAAACGATGAAACTGAGATATCTACCTTTTTTGTTGCTCGCCGTCGTCCTGTTTGCGGCGAACGGGATGCAAGCCCAAATCCAAATCGGCGACGACCTGTCGGACATCGACTATTCGAGGCCGAAAGAGTATGAGATCGGCGGCATCGTGGTGGAAGGCGCCAAATACGTCGATGCCTCGATGCTGAGCATGTTGGCCGGACTGCGCGTGGGCGAGACGGTGAAGATACCGGGCGACGAAATCTCCGACGCCATCCGCAAGCTCTGGGACCAAGGCCTGTTTGAAGACGTGGCCATCAACGCCACCGACTTCGTGGGCGGCAAGGTGTTCCTGCAAATCGTCATCAAGGAACGCGCAAGGGTGGCCCGCTTCTCCTTCAAAGGCATCAAGAAAAGCGAAGCCGACGAAATCCGCAACAAGATCAACCTCTCTCGCGGCGACATCGCCACCGACCACCTGCTGACCAAGACGGAACGCATCATCGAAAACTACTACTACGACAAAGGCTTCCTCAACGTCGGCATCGACATCCAACAAATCCCCGACACCACAAGGGAAAGCTATGTGGACATGCTCATCAACATCGACAAGGGCGCAAAGGTGAAAATCGGCAAGATCAACCTCATCGGCAACGAAAACCTCTCCGACGCGCAAATCCTCGCCGCCATGAAAGAAACCAAGCAACGCGGCCACTTCGACCCGCTCAACCCCTTGGGCCCGCTGGTGGTGAACACCGTGGCCGACGTGGTGACGCTGCATCCGCTTCGCGCCATCACCGGCGTGGAGGAGTATTTCTACGACAACTACCGCCCGCGCATCCTGAAGTCGTCGAAGTTCCTCGAAAACAACTATGAGGACGACAAACGGAAAATCATCGAGAAATACAACGCCAAAGGCTACCGCGACGCCCTCATCGTCAGCGACTCCGTCTATAGGATCGACGACAGGAACCTCGGCATCGACCTCGTGATCGACGAAGGCGACAAGTATTACTACCGCAGCGTGTCGTGGACGGGCAACACGAAATACACCGACGAGACGCTCAACGCCGTGCTCGGCATCAAGAAAGGCGACGTCTATAACAAGGAACTGCTCGACCGCAACCTGACCTACAGCGAGACCACGTTGGACATCAGCTCGCTATACATGGACGACGGCTACCTTGCCTTCAGGGCCGACCCCGTGGAGGTGCGGGTCGAAAACGACTCCATCGACTTGGAGATACGGCTCTCGGAAGGCAAACAAGCCCGCATCAGCAACGTGACGCTGTCGGGCAACACCAAGACCTTCGACCATGTGGTGCTGCGTGAGCTTTACACCCGTCCGGGACAGCTCTTCAGCCGCAGCGACGTGGTGCGCTCGATACGCGAATTGGCCACCTTGGGCTTCTTCAACCAAGAAAGCATCAACCCCGACGTGAAACCCAACTTCACCGACAACACCGTCGATATCGAATACGAGGTGGAAGAAGCCGCCGCCGACCAGATCCGCTTCTCGGCGGGCGTGGCGGCCAAACGCTTGATGCTCGAAGCCGGCCTGCAGTTCTCCAACTTCTCCATGCGCAACCTCTTCAACAAGTCGGCATGGAAGCCGTTGCCTATGGGCGACGGACAGAAACTCGGAGTGAACGTGCGCACCTTCGGCAAGACCTACATCTACTACGGGATGTCGTTCACCGAACCCTGGCTGGGAGGCCGCAAGCCCAACTCGCTCTCCATGTCGTTCTACCAGTCGTTCTACAGCAACGGCGACTACTACGAACGCACCGACGACAACTATGGCTGGCTCATGATGACAGGACTCTCCGGCGGCTTAGGCCGACGACTCACCTGGCCCGACGACTACTTCTCGCTGTACCAAGGCGTCAACATATTGCGCTACAGCCTGAACAACTATTCGCACACTTACCTGAACGTGGGCGACGGCAACGGCAAGTTCAACATGATTAGCTACAACATCATCCTCTCACGCAATTCGGTCAGCCAACCCCTCTATCCGCGCAGCGGCTCCGAGTTCCAGTTAGGCCTCGAAATCACGCCGCCTTACTCGCTCTTCTCCGACAAGAACTACGCCGCGATGACGGAAAACGAGAAGTACAAGTGGATCGAGATGCACCGCTGGACCTTCAAGGCGGCATGGTACACCGAGCTGTACGACAAACTGGTCATGATGACACGGGTGCGCTTCGGCTATCTGGGCCACTACAACGACCAGATCGGCCCGACGCCCTTCTACCGCTATTACTTGGGCGGCGACGGCTTGGCCAACTGGAACCTCGACAGCCGTGAACTGGTGGGTATGCGCGGCTACAAGAACGAATCGCTCACGCCTATCAACAGCAGCGGCAGCACCGTGGGCGGCGACCTCCTGACGAAATACACGCTCGAGCTTCGCTATCCGCTGTCGCTCAACCCGCAAGCCACCATCTATGCCTTGGGCTTCTTGGAGGCGGGCAACTGCTGGTTGGGCATCAAGAACTTCGACCCGTTCGACGTGAAACGCTCGGCAGGCTTGGGCGTGCGCATCTATCTTCCCATGTTCGGCTTGCTCGGCCTCGACTGGGGCTACGGCTTCGACGACGCCGGCACGTCCTCGGGCAACGGCGGCAGTCAGTTCCACTTCTCCATTGGAGGATCGATTGATTAGTTAGGAGTTAGGAGTGTGGAGTTAGGAGTTAGGAGTTAGTCCCGTAGGGACGATAGAACTTAGGCAGGCGGTGGAGCGCAGCGGAACCCCTGCCGAAAATAAAACAGGAACCATAATTGGCAATGCGGTGTGAACCCCTGCCGACAAAATGCGGAAACCATAATTGGCAATGCGGTGTGAACCCCCGCCAAAAAAATTGGAACGATTATTGATAGGAAGAAAACAAACAAATAAAACCAAAACTAATGAAAGCATTTAAAACCCTGATCCTGACCGCCGTCTTGCTTTGCGGCGGCATGATGAGCGCCTACGCCCAACTTGGTGGAGGCCAAAAGATTGTCTATGTCGATTCGGAGTACATCTTGAACAACATTCCCGAATACGCCGACGCCCAGGAAGAGCTTGAGAACCTTTCCGCCAAATGGCAGAAAGAAGTGAAAGCCGTCTTCGACAAGGTGGAGGAGATGTATGCCAAGTACCAAACCGAGAAACTGCTGCTTTCCGAAGACCAAAAGAACGCCCGCGAACAGGCGATAGTGGCCAAGGAACAGGAAGGCAAGAACCTGCAAATGCAGTATTTCGGCTCGGATGGCCAACTCTTCCAGAAACGCAACGAGCTTGTGCAACCCATCCAAGAGAAGATCTACACGGCCATGCAGGAAATCGCACAGTCGAAAAACTATGCCTTCATCCTCGACTTGGCTTCGGGCACCTCGATATTGTACGCCAACGACAAGAACGATGTCAGCGACGACGTGCTCGACCAGCTCAGCAACGTGATGCAAACCGTGCGCCGCGAAGACCGCCGCAAGGGCGGCAACGGCACCAACAGGCCTTAATTCTTGAGGTTTTTGGCCACGGGAAAGAAATTATTCCTATCTTTGCCGCGCAATTAGTGATGAAAATAGAGTTAAATTATTAAATATCAAGAAAATGAAGAATCTGTTTAAAGTATTGTTCTTAGGTATCGCTCTCTTCGTGATGAGTGGAGTGGCTGAGGCACAGGTGAAAATCGCCCATGTGAACTCAGCAGAGGTTTTGGACGCCATGCCCGACAAGGCTACGGCCGAGAAGGCATTGGAAAAGTATTACGGTGAGCTTCAAACCCAGCTCCAAGCCATGGGCACCGAATATCAGAACAAGGTGCAGGATTACCAGTCCAACGAAGCCACCATGTCGAACTTGGTGAAACAGTCGAAGGAAAAGGAAATCCTCGACCTTCAGACGAGAATCCAGCAGTTCCAGGCCAACGCCGAGCAGGAATTCGAAAACAAACGCGCCGAATTGCTCTCGCCCATCTTGGACAAGATCCAAAACGCCATCAACGCGGTGGGCAAGGAGAAGGGCTACACCTACATCCTCGACCTCGCGACGGGCGCCGCTGTCTATGTGGGCACCGATGCCGTCGATTGCACCAAGGACGTGAAAGCCAAGTTGGGCATCAAGTAAGACAATGTGGAAATTGTATCAAGGATAGCGCAATGCGCGGAAACAGCCGGCTCGAAAGAGTCGGCTGTTTCTTTTATCGGATGCTGTCGCGTTTCACCTTGGCGAAGCGGAGCAGCTTCAGGATGCCCAAAGGCTTGCGGTCGTCCTTGTTGGCTAAGTTGAGGTAAAGCCCAAACTGCTTCGCAATCGGGATCTTGAACGTCTCGACGAACTCGATGAGGGTGCCGTCGGGGTCTTCAACGTAGGTGAAATGGCCGTTGGCATCGCCCATGCCGAAGTCGGCCCCGCTGTCGCACACGAAAGGATGCCCCATGGCCTCGGCCTGCGCCTTCACCGCCTCCATGTGGCGCACGTCGAAGCAGAGGTGGATGAAGCCCGGGTCGCCCCAGTAGCGGCCTTCGTAGAGTCTCTTGCCCGTTGCCTCGACGTTCTGGATGAGTTCGAGGTGCGAGGTGCCCATGACGCGGCTCAGCGGCCCTTCGATGGGCTTGCTGCGCTCCAAGATGACGCGGCGCAACCTGCACTCGCCGCCAGGCAGCGATTTCAGGTCGGTGAAGACGGCGGTTTCGTCAAACACAATCCTATCGTATTCAAGGAGTTGTGTATAGAATGGCAACGATTTGTCGATGTCGCTCACGCCGAGGGTCGCGCCGTTGGCGCCGCCGGTCGGCAGCTTCTTCTCGTCGATGAAGACATAGTCGTCTTGCTCCAGCTGGAACAGGTTGCCGTAGGGGTCTTTCATGAAGAAATGCCGCTGTCCCGTCGGCGAGGCGACGATTTCGCTGATGACGTCAAGGCCCTTATTAATAAAGGTGTTGTAGGCCGCCTCGATGTCGGGGCATTTCACCTTGGCGATGAGGATGCCGAGGTCGCCGAGGCGGACGGGTTCTTTCAGGTAGTTGAGCGGGCGGCCTTTGGGCTGCCAGATCTCGAAGCCGCCGCCGCCACGGATGTTGACGGCGATGCCCGAGCGACGCGGTTGGGGCTTGCCGCCCGTGTAGGGCAGCATCCTTTCGGCCACGCCCTCGTCATCGACGATCTTGATTTGGAAGCCGAAGTTGTCGTAGTACCATTTCCAGGCCTCCACGAAGTCGCTCACTCCGATGCCCACTTGCTGTATGCCGCAGATGATTTTCTCTTTCATGGTTGTTTGTTTTTTGACCTAGGACACTGCCTAACCCTGCCGTCATTGCGGGCTTGACCCGCCATCTCCTAAGCGGGAGGGTGCTACCTTCATGCTTAGGAGATGGCGGATCCTTGTCCGCCATGACGTCAAAGGTTTATAGCTTCGTTCTCTGTATATTGTTCATTATGTTGCTGATATTCTTTTCGATAATTTATAATACAAAGGCAAACACCATTTGTGAATGTGTGCCATTAGTAATTCCGTTTTCCCAATCAGTTTTCTGTGCTTCTGCCGCTTGATGGCGCGTACGGCGATTTTTCCGCACTTGTCCACATCCAAGCCGTTGGCTTGGCCGGCGTCCATCTTGTTGTGGGCTTGGCCGTCGCCGTGGAGGGCGCTCTTGCTGATTTGCGTGTTGATGCGTCCCGGGATGAGGAAGGTCACGCCGATGTTGTCGTATTCCAATTCCAACGACTCGTAGAAGCCGAACAGCGCGTGCTTGGCGGCACAGTAGGCCGAGCGTAGCTGGAATCCGAAAAGCCCTGACAATGAGGTGGTCACGCTGAACTGTACATGTTCTTTCGCCAAAATCATCGCCTTGAATTTCTTGACGAGATAGACCCCGCTGAGGAAGTCGATTTTCAGGATTTTCTCGTCCACGCTGAAGTCGGTGTCGAAGGCCTTGTCGCGTTGCGAGACGCCCGCGTTGAGCACGAAGAGGTCGATGCTCAGGCCTTGGCCGACGACGAAGTCATACAGACGGTCGATGGAGGCGTAGTCGTCGAGTTGGGTCTCCGTGGCCCAAGCCTTCACGCCGTATTGTTCGCACATCGCCTTGGTGTGGTTGAGGTCGTCGATGCCCAAGCCCGTGAGGACGAGGTGGCAGCCTTCTTGCGCCAAGTGCAGGGCGATGCTTTGCCCGATGCCCGTGCCGCCGCCCGTGACGAGTGCCGTTTTGTTGTTGAGGTTTAGCATTGTTTACTTTTTCCTGTCGGGCTGCTGCCGTAGGCCGCAACCTACGGTTACTATAGTGTCGCCCCTTCGGGGCGAGGCCCGACACTTATTTCGGCTGCAAAATTAAAAATAAATCCTTCACGGTTGGGATAATCAATATATTTACTAATTTTGTCGGACTTTTGTGGCGGCTGACACAATGTGACAGCCCACAACTCTAAACGCTAAACTCTGAACTCTAAACTTTTAAAAATGGACATTTTCGAAAGAATATCAAAGGATTCCGGCGGCCCGATTGGGCAGTACCGCGAACGCGCCGACGGCTATTTCTCGTTCCCGCGCTTGGAAGGCGAGATGGGGCCGCGCATGACCTTCAACGGCAGGGAAGTGCTCTGCTGGAGCTTGAACAACTATTTGGGTTTGGCCAACCATCCCGAAATCCGCCGCGTGGATGCCGAAGCCGCCGCCAAATACGGCCTCGCCGCCCCGATGGGTGCCCGCATGATGACGGGTCACACCCGCATGCACGAGCACTTCGAGCACGAATTGGCCGACTTCGAGAAGAAGGAAGCCGCCTACTTGTTCAACTTTGGCTACCAAGGCATCGTCTCCACCATCGACACGCTGACTTCGCCCCACGACGTCATCGTCTATGACAACGAGGCCCACGCCTGCCTGCTCGACGGCATCCGCCTGCACATCGGCAACAAGTACAAGTACCGCCACAACAACATGGCCGACCTCGAGAAGAAGCTGAAGGTCGCCACTGAGGTGGTGGCCAAGACGGGCGGCGGCATCCTCGTCATCACCGAGGGCGTGTACGGCATGACGGGCGCATTGGGCGACCTTGCCGGCATCGTGGCCCTGAAGAAGAAATACAGCTTCCGCATCCTCATCGACGACGCCCACGGCTTCGGCGTGATGGGACCCAACGGACGCGGCACCTCCGAGCATTTCGGCGTGATGGACGACATCGACATCTACATCGGCGCCTACGCCAAGGCCATGGCCATCATCGGCGGCTTCGTGGCCGGACCGAAGTATGTGATCGAGTATCTGCGCTACAACATGCGCTCGCAGATGTACGCCAAGAGCCTGCCGTTGGCCATCGTGGAAGGCTGCGAGAAGCGCCTCGAAATCATCCGCAGCGCGGAAGGCGATGCCTTGCGTGCCCAGCTCTGGAAGGTGACCCGCGCCTTGCAAAAGGGCTTCCGCGACTTGGGCTTCGACATCGGGCCCGCCGAGGCCTGCGTGACGCCGGTGCACGTGCAGGGCGACGTGGTGCAGGCCACCAACATCGCCATGGACCTGCGCGAGAACTACCGCATCTTCTGCTCGGTCATCACCTATCCCGTCATCCCCAAGGGCATGATCATCTTCCGCATCATCCCGACGGCGGCCCACACGATGGACGACGTCAACTACACGCTGAACGCCTTCAAGGAGGTGCGCGAGAAGCTCGGCCAAGGCTACTACGACGGCGACCAGATTCCGAACATGAGGATTGACTAAGCCTCTTGGAGCGAACCCATTGGAAAGAGCGGCTTTTGCCGCTCTTTTTTTGCGTCATTCGGATATTATCCCTATCTTTGCACTTTCATAAAACAAGATAATCCTAAAACCGTGATATTATGATGCTCATCAAACAAGTTGGCGTCTATGTCAACATCCTGAACTGCAAGCTGAAGAAATACCTCGCGGAGGTCTTCAAGAAGAACAACGTCAACCTGACGGCGGAGCAATACCTCGTCATGGACACGCTTTGGAATGAAGGCACGCTCACCCAGCAGGCCATCGCTTTCATCCTCCAGAAGGACAAGAACTCGGTGACGCAATTCATCGACAACTTGGAGAAAAAGGGCTTGGTGATGCGCTCCATCTCAAAGGAAGACCGCCGCGTGAACAACATCGTGGTGACCGAGGAAGGCATGGCGCTCAAGGACTCGACCAAGCAGTTGGCCATCGACACGATGAACGAGATTCTCAGAGGCATCTCCGAGGCCGACTTGCAGACCTTCGTCGCCGTGACCAAGCAGGTGTGCGCCAACATCAGCGACACGAGGAAGGACGCCGAGGCATTGGAGCTTTGAGCCGTTTTATCTTGGTTTTTGCACGATTGGCACAATAATTGAATGGTTTTTTCTGTTTGAAACCAACGAATTTCTATCTTTGCAGGCTTAAATCTTCAATGAAATGAGAAATACGATAAAACTTTTGGTGGCCTTTGTCGTAGTGGCGATGTTGCTGCCCTCGTGCAACAAAGGTCCGGGCGAAGGCGGCACGGGAACAGTGCAAGGCTTCGTGAAATTGGTGCATCATCCCGACGACGACTACACGCTGACCCCCGACACCATGGTGGCCGCCAAGACGGACGTTTTCCTCGTCTATGGCGACGAAGCCTATTTCGGCGACGACGTGGAAACCGGTCCCGACGGAATGTATCGGTTTGAGTATCTGAACCCTGGCGACTACACCGTTTTCGCCTACTCCACCTTGCCGACAGGCGAGAAGGTAGCGGTAAGCCAATCCGTTGAATTGGCGCGTGGCGCAGTGGCACAGGTGCCGACCATTTATATCCACGACGGCAAGGCCTACGGCACCTCCATCGTGAAGGGCAAGGTACATGCCGCCTACTATCACAACGGCAGCTGGCGCGGCGAAGGCTGGGCCTACGAGCACCGCGTCTATATCCGCAAGGCCGGCGAGGAGCTGCACTTCGACGATGCCCGCGTGGGCTATGACGGCTATTTCGTTTTCCAGAAGCTGCAACCCGGCGCGTATGAAATCTTCACTGTAACCGAAGACTACAACGAGATCCCGTCGCTGCTGTTCCAAACCATCCAAGTGGATGAGGCCGGACAGATTTATGAACTTGACGAGCAATTTGAAGTAATCATCAATGTATAATTTTTTGAACATGAAGAAATTAGTGTTAATCGTGGCATTCGTTGCCATCAGTTTCGGGGCTTTTGCCCAATCGGTGTCGGAAAGCACGATCACCAAGCGTGAGAACCGCCGAGGCATGGTGCTGAAAGAATGGAACACGGCGGCGGGCGACAAACGCGCCTTCCTCGACCGCGTGACGACCTACGACGAGATGGGCCGCAAGGTGGAGGAAATCGAATACGCCAGCTACGGCCAAAAGTGGCGCGTGGTGAGCGAGTATCCCGAAAACAGCGACATCACCGCGAAGGTGGTGCGCGAAATCGAGTACAACGACCGCGACAAGGTGGTGCGCATCCGCAAGTTCGAGTACGACGAGGACGGCGCCAAGGTGAAACAACTCAACTATTACCCCAACGGCAAGTTGGAGTCGGTGAAGACTTTCGAATACGTCCCGAAATAAACCGTTGTGGAAGAAATCCTCGACATAGTGCAAGGCATGAAGCCCATCACGCTCGCCGAGATGGACGGCGTGAAGCTGATGAACCGCATCGACACGAAGTATCTCGTGACCGAGGCACAGCTTCACGAAATCCTGCTCCGCATCCACGACGGCTATTTTGCCCAAGAGGTGGAAAACAACCGCCTTTCGCCTTACAGCACCGTCTATTACGACACGCCCGAGCTGACGATGTACACCATCCACCACAACCGCCACACGGTGCGCGACAAGGTGAGGGTGCGCACCTACGTCGATTCCCACCTGACCTTCTGCGAAGTGAAGCACAAGAACAACAAGGGCCGTACGAAAAAGAAACGCATCGTGGTGGAACCCATTCCCAACATCATCGACAACCCCGAGGCGGCGGCGTTCTTGGCCGAGAAACAACCCTACGAGGTAAGCTCGCTGAGTCCGCACTTGGTCACCATCTTCGACCGTTTCACCTTGGTGAACTACGGCAAGACCGAGCGCCTCACCATCGACTGCAACCTCCGCTTCGAGAACCTGCGCAGCGGCACCACCGCCTCGATGGGCAGGCTCGCCGTGATGGAACTGAAGCAGGACGGCAGGGCCACGTCGCTGCTGAAAGACGTGCTTTTCGACCTGCGCATCCGCCCGTTCAAGGTCAGCAAATACTGCATCGGCACCTGCATGACCCGCCCCGAGGTGAAGCAGAACCGGTTCAAGAAGAAATTACGTAGAATAGAGAAATTGAAATCATTGTAAAACAATAAAGTATGCTACTCCTACAACATCTACAGGACTTCGATCCTGACATTGCCCGCGAGTTTGGCGGCGGCGCCACGGGGATGGACTTCCTCGGCGTGCCGCTCTTCGACGGCCAAAGCCTGCTGACGACCACGATCCGCTTCGTGTTCAACTTCCTCGTCTGCTGGGCCATCATCCATTTCTTCTACTACAAGAAGGCCAACCGCAAGGACTATTACTTCACCTTCATCATGTTTGCCGTGGTCATCTTCCTCATCATCTCATTGATGGAGAACATGAAGATGAACATCGCCTACGCCCTCGGCCTGTTCGCCATCTTCGGCATGATACGTTACCGGACCGAGACCATCAAGATCCGCGAAATGACCTATCTCTTCGTGGTGATGGGCCTCAGCATCGTCAACGGCATGGCACTCTCGACGAGCTATTCCGAGCTGCTCATCGTCAACCTGCTCATCGTGCTGATCATCTGGATCCTCGACGGCACCAAGATACTGAAACACACGGCCAACAAGATCATCCTCTACGACCGCATCGAGAACACCAAGCACGGCAAGGAGGAGGAACTGAAGGCCGACCTCATCGAGCGCACCGGACTCGACATCTCGAAGGTGGAGGTGGGGCACATCGACTACCTGCGCGACGTGGCTTACGTGAAGGTATATTACAAGCCCATCAACGACGAGGTGAACACGATTGACACGATTACGAAGCTGAAGAATTTTGAGGAATAAGTTTCTCATAGTGTTGCTTTTAGGCACGATGGCGGCATCCGCCCAGAGCGAGCGCACCACCGACTTTGGCGGCATCGTTTCTGCCGAGGTCGGCGTTGGCTTGGGTGGGCCGTTTGGACTGTCGGTGGAGGAGGAGTTGCGCTTCGACCACGACTTTGCCCAGTTCGACCGCTGGCTCAATTCGGTGGGCGTGGACTACACCTGTTGGCACAATCGCATGAACATCGGACTCACCGCCGACTACATCCGCCGCCACAACGACCGTGGCTACTATGAGAATCGTGGCCGTTTGGGTGTGCAGGTGACCTATACCGAGACCTACCGCCGCTTCAAGTTCCAAGTGCGCAGCAAGGCCATAGGCACCTTCTTCGACGAGCGCACCGGCGAGCACCGCGTCAATCCGCGCCTGTATTGGCGCAACCGCCTGAAAGTCACCTATCAGAAGCCGAAGAGCCGCTTCAAGTATGCCCTCTCGACGGAGCTGTTTTGGCTCACCAACGACCCCAAGAAAGGCTATGTCGATAACCTGCGCACGGTGCTCTCGATGGACTACCGCCTCGCGCGAAACTATTCCCTCTCGGCCTTCGTCCGCATGGACAACGACCTACAGGTGAAAGAGCCTGTGGACCGATTTTTTATTGGCTTGACTTTCAAGGCGAGGTATTGAGCGTCGGAAAGCCGAAAATCTCGAAAAGTGAGGAAATGTGCCAAAAAATTGGAGATTTCCTCACTTTTGGGTTTCATTTTTGGAGGTCGTAAAACAGGTCGTCCATCGTCACTTGGTATTGCACGGCAACGGAATATTCGTTCTCGAACAGACCGTGTGGCGTAATCCATGTGGGGATAATGCCGCACTTGGTTTTCGAGGCGTTGCCGAAAGCAGCAATGCGAGCGTTCAACTTCTTGTCCTCTCCCGCTGTGATGGTATATTCAGAATAGGTGTATTTGATTTCGCAAAGGTTGATCAAATGGTCGGCGCGTTCGATGATGAGGTCGATTTGGGCTTTAGGCGCAGTGTCGTTTCGCCAAGAATAGAACTCCACGGCGATGCGGTCAAGCCCCAAGGCGTGGCGTATTTGGTATCGGTGTGCAATGCAAATCCGCTCGAAGGCAAGGCCTAACCAAGAGTTGGTTACGGGGGTGTTGAGGTGTTGCTCCCAATAGTCCTCGGTGGCGAGTTTCTTGGAGAAAGTGAGATGGAACAGCGAGAAGAAGTCCACCAACTGGTAATAGGCGTCTCTCATCTTGGGTTTGCCATTCGCTTTGGTGACGTAACGCCTGACGAGGTCGCAATGGACGAGGTTGTCCAATTGTTTGGTCAAAGAGCCGCTGGAAGGGGTTTTCATGGCTTCCTCCAATTCGGAGCGCGTCATGCCTTGCTTGTTTTTCCCCAAGGCCTCTACGATGCGCAGATAAGGTTCCGGCGACTTGAAAAGCGAGGCGTAGAGGCGGTCGTATTCATGGCTGAGTTCGGCGTTTTTCCGGAAATAGAGCCGCCCGATGTTCTGGGCGAGGCTTTCTTGCTTGTCCAAAAGGCTGAGGTAATAGGGGACCCCTCCCAGCATCATGTAGGTCTCCACAACCATTTGCCTCGGCCACTGGATGCCTTTGCTTTTTAGGTAGGTCTCCGTTTCGCATAGGTTGAACTGTCTTAGGTAGATGCTTCGCGTGATGCGGTTGTGCAAGCCGCCGTGGTTGTCGATGATGTTGTCCACCATCCACGAGGTGGCCGACCCGCAAACGACGAGGAACGTTTCTTTATGCAGCGATGCCCAAGTGTTCCAAAAATGCCCCAACGCCTTGACGAAGCCCGATTTGGGCGTGTCGAAGCAAGGCATCTCGTCGATATAGATGACGCACCGGCCTTTGCGTTTTTGCGCTTCTAACGTCGTTTTGAGCATTTCGAAGGCCTCAAGCCAGTTTTTCGGCCTTTTGCCTCGGTAGCCAGCCACGACCAAGGCGCTCGTGAAGGCAAACAGTTGGTCTTCCTTTTTCCCATCGATGATGCCTGTGGCGGAGAAGGCAAATTTGTTCTCGAAGAACTGTTGGATGAGGTAGGTCTTACCCACGCGCCTTCTTCCGTAAACCGCGACAAACTCTGGCTTCCCTGATTGTTGCAGTTTTTTGAGGAGCCGTGTTTCCTCTTGCCGTCCGATGAAATCCTTTTCCATGTTTTTTGTTTTTCGTCTGAAATTCAGCTGCAAAGGTACAAAAAATATGTTCGATAGCACCCCAAAACTCATTTTTTTTGATAGAAATGGGGAATTATCGCATCGATAAATCCCCAAAACTCATTTTTTTTGGCGGAAATGGGGGGCTATCGAAGATGGCAAGATAATTTTCTGGCGGGTATTTTGGGATTTGTTTCTTTTTTCCTTGCGCAATCCAAAAATTGTGTATTTTTGCGGTGTCGTTTTGCCTGAAAAGGCCGAGCGGCAAACATATTGAGGAAATGGCGTTGCACTAACGCTTTATCTGCGGCTAACTGAATCTGGTAAATTCGACCCATCCCGCTTGGTAAGGCAATAGCCAACGCCCATTCATGGTAGATTATACATTCTATAGTATATTCTCAATGCGTGGGCTTCGGTATTGCTTATCTTCGGATGGAGGCATTACCAGAGCCTAGTTAGCGGGATGAGCAATAGTTCAGATACCCGCGCTTCTTTTTTCGGTGTGTTTCGAGAGCAAACAATCAAATTCAAATGGATTGGGCGTTTTGGGTGTCGGCGTCGCGAAAAAAAGGAAGGAAACATGAAAAGAATCCTCATTTCAACATCAAGAGTTGTGCTATGCCTGTATGCAGCTTTGTTGATTTCATCAACTGCATGTGGCAACACTCGCACCAACCCCGAATTAGGTTGGCCAAAACCTAAAAAGAAGCAAGGCATCAATTATGATGCTGCCGTCGCAAAACGATTGACTGACACAGTGGCCACACTCGTCTTCAGTGCGAACAAGGCTACAGTGTATCGAATCAACCCCAAAGTTAATCCAAAGGACAAGGACAAGACCATTGGAGGCATCAAGATTGAAGAAAAAATGGGCGCTATGGATGAAAAGGAACTGCAAATGCTGCAATTCCTATTGGCAGATAGTTGCTGCTATTCCGATACTCCAATTATTCCCATAACGCCATTCTCACCGTCGATCGCGCTGGAAATGAGCGGCAAGCAAGGCACGGTTTGCTTGTTGTTCTCGTATGCCAGCCAGGAAGTAGGCGTGGTGATTGACGGAGAAGTACAAAAGGAGCATCAGTACTCGTATGCACGGCTCATCACTCGTCTGTTCGAAAATTATATGGATAAAGAATACTACAAATACTTAATGACATTGATACTATGAAACGATTATTATTAATAGGTGCATTGCTTTTGTGTTGCAACGCATTGGTGGAGGCTCAGCCTCGGTTCAGAACTGTTATTTTTGCCGATACGGACGATTCCCACATCGGAAATGGTGCAGTAAAAAGCTTGAATTTTGTAAACACCATGTTGGGAGAAATTGCGGCAGGTATCGACATTCCAGAAGAATCAATGGGCATTTTTGATGGTGGGGATTGTAGTAAAACCATGCTTATGAAATGGCTTCGTTCTTTGGAATGTAGCGACGAAGACATTATTGTCTTTTGCTACCTCGGACATGGAACTCGATCCGTCAACGATACTTCCATCTTTCCACAGATGTGTCTTGGAGGAAACCGGGACAGTGATTTCGTTTCTTTGGAAGCACTCAAAAATGCCATTATGGAGAAAGACCCTCGTTTCGCTTTAATTATTGGGGACTGCTGTAACTCCAAAGACCCTAATGTATCTCCAAAATTTACCATTATGGATGCCGCCGACAATAGTTATACAGGAGAGATGGAAGCGAGAAACCTGAGAAAGTTGTTTTTGGAACAAAGAGGTTGTGTGATAACTACAGGTTCAAAACCTGGTGAATATTCGTGGGCAAACAATAGTCTTACCGATAAATCAGGAATGATGTACACCACGATTTTTACGCAATTCTTTAGCGAATACACGGCTTCAACTGCAAGCAATTGCACTTGGGATGGCTTCTTGTCAGCCCTTTCATCGACAGTAGGACAGATTCCTATTAGAAGCGCTTCCGATGGACGAACCTATTACCAACACCCCATCTATCGTGTTCTTGACGGAACAAAGAAGCACAATCCCCGTCCAAAAACAGATGACACGCCAAGAATCAGCACTATTAAAGACCAACTGATTCAAATTGCCGATGACCGTAATGATAGTTATGACCGCATATCACAAGCCGAGAGTCTTGGCCGTCGCAGTTTCGCTCGCGACGCCGTCGTGAAAGTGGTTGGAAGGGATAACCAAACCGTCTTGTCCATTGAAACTGCACAAGATTATCTTACACGCATTTCCACTGCACGTCGTCTGCGAGGCATTGTTGTGCTTGAGGAAGAAAAAGATTCACAGGGAATGATAACCCGTTTGATAGTCCATGAGATTTATTATCGTAAAAGTAACCAATAAAACCGAGTAACATGAAAAAGGCATTATGTTTTTTGCTGACGATCTTGCTTTTGGCATCCTTTGTTGATGCAAAAGCCCAACGCCAACTTACTGAAGAAGAAAAAGCCCAATACAAACAACGTATCGAAGATGTCGTGAATGACTTCAACGGGCGCGTGAGTGAGATTTGGCGCCGTCCAAACAAAGTGGAATCCCAAAATATGGAGAAGTTCAGGGCGGCAAAAGAGGTTGAAATCAATGCGGCTTTGAAACTTTTCATTGGGGACGGCAAACCATATGTGGAAGAGGTGATAGTCGAGCGGTGGAATGGATACGAGTATGTCGAATCCATAGAGAAAGTGAATCATCGTGCAGTGGTTATGGAAACTTCCAGTGTGAACAATAGTAAAATCACCAAGCAGACTATAGAATCCTATTTGAGGAAAGCTGCAAAAGCTGTAGGGTCACGAATCGAAGTCAGTGCTTGCGATGCTTATTTTGCCAGCGACTTGAAAGAGGTTTCACCTGGTAGATACGAAGCTACTGTGGCTTTTGTTCAGGACTTTTTTAGATACGACCAAGAAGGCCGCAAGGTTTATGCTGATAGAACAACCAAGACCATTCGTGTCTATCTGACAAAACAACGAAGATCAGGAGAGGAAGTTTTCATAGTTGAACTTGGTGACATTCGTGTCGTTGAAACGGTTAGGATTTGAGACATTTGCGATGAGACGAGTTTTCATACACCTTGCCCTGCTCTTGATTCCGTTGTCAATGACTGCACAAGCAACCATTATCGGTAGTGACCATATAGCTAACATGATGCAAATAAAGCAAATCGAGGAGTTTATGGCTCGCTTTAACCGAGAGGAAACGCCTATTGTGATGGATTCCACCACCACCCAAAAGGATATGAAAATGCTGGCTTTGTTATTCGATGCCGATGTGTTGGAACAGCGCAGTGGAGAGATAGTGGAGTTTGCTGAAACCATGCTTCGCGATGACGTTAAACTGCATTTCACCGACACCACATGGATTGCCATAGCCGACTGCAAGGTGAAATACAAGAAAAAGCAGCATGACATTGTCTTGTACTTGAGAACCGAACACATTGAGGGAAACATGTACAAGTGGGTCATCATGCAAGCTGAAGGTGATTTGCTGATACTCCGTCCGCAAAAACGTTCGAAAAGCTACAAGATTTCGCCTACAGACAACGAACTGTACTTTATGCAACTTGCAGACATTACAGGAACCGAGCCTGAAAACATCTTGAATTACGGCAGACGTGGTTTCAAGATAGATCAGACTTCCGTGTTCTTTGCGCTTGTGGCATCAGGTCAGTTGCAAGTGGAGTATGTGGAACAACTTACTTATTATTTCCAAACCCCACATTACGATTTCTTTGTCAATTATTATTCTCGAGAAGGCACCAATTCGGGGTGGCTGATTTCTGATTTAAAAAAGCTATGATTATGAGAAAGCACAACCACAAATACATTATTTCACTCCTGTTGGTTTTTGTGTCCATACAATTCAAGGTATTCGGGCAAGACACCTATAAAGGAGAAACAAAAGTGTCATTGGACAAGTATTATTGGGGCCTTAATTCTTATATTGTAAACCAATCAGTTCGTGAAGCCCTAAGAGCGGAATTAGGAAGCGTTTTTCGCAATAATGGTACTCAAAGCATAGTGCAAAATGACCTGAACCTTCTTAACGACAAAAGTATTAGTACCCAAACCAATCTGGATGAATATCTTGTTGCGGTGAAATCCTATGCCAATAAAAGCGAAAGGGAAGGTGCGACTTTCAAAGTAGAGTTTGTGCTGCTGATGTCTTCATATAAAGAAGACAGACAATATGTCAGTTACTTGAACAAATATGCAACGGTCTCTACAATTGATGTCAATAAAACTATCACCTATGGCAGTACGCGGCTGTTAATTAAGGACCATGTGATTTTATACGACGGCTTGATTGAAAAAATTGAATCAACGCAGAGACAAGCCCCTCCTCCAACAACTACGAATACTAAAAAGAGGCGTACAACCTACATTGAATGGCCATGGGATATAGATTTTTATAGCAGGGTGATGGGCTTTTCGATGGGCTATGTTCAGAAGAAGGTTGATTTCTATTATACAGACGACAGTAAGGAAACAACGGATTTGGCTTGGAGTTATGAGCCAAATTCTTTTACCAACGGTCTCCGTTTAGGACTTCATTTCCAACCATGCTTTTCTTGGGGGTTGGGGCTTTACACTGGTTTCTTCTTTGAGTATTACTATTCGCACACACCGAGTTCACACAAGGTCACTACGGATACAGAAGACGGCCTTTTGGCGGACGCATACACCTCCTTTTCAGAAAAGGCCATTTCAGTCCCTTTGCATTTGTACTTTAGAGTGCCTTTTGGTGAAGAGTTTGCCTTATCTCTTCATGGAGGTATTAATGCCGATTATTTGTTTGGAGCCACCTATAAAGACAAAGACGGCTATTGGATGACTTATACACCTTCTTATGGAACAGAGGTCAGGTATGAACACATTAATCTTGAATATGCTATTAGTGCAGGCATCCAATACGAATGGGCATTAATAGAAGCCACTTGGTTTAATGGCATAACAAAGAATGAAAAATTCTCTATACCAAATAATTATTCTAAAGCTCTGTTGACTGGGTTTAGTATAAGTTTCTCAATTCTTCCAGATTTAATGTAACTATCAACACTATGAAAACATTCAGAATTGGTATTTTAACAATTGTACTACTGATTGCAACAAATGTATCGGCTCAGGATTATCTTGTAAATAGATGGTATAGCAACAATGAAGGTGCCGGCCTTTGCTTTGGATATACAAGCCAACAATTTCAGATTAGATACAATGATTATAATGATTATTTTGACGGAATTTGGGGGAACAAGAAACGTCTCCACGGCTTATCCTTAGGCTTTGCCAGACAAGGCAATTGGGGGTATGGCATAGGCTTGTATTGGGGAGCGAACCTTGAATTCTATCTTTCAACAAATAATCCAACAGCAGTTTATCTAGCCAATAGTGTCAATGAGGCGTTTGACAGTTACTTTGAGTTTACTCTAAATGTGCCAATACATTTGGCATTCAAACTCCCATTGGGGGATAGTTTTGCATTGGGTTTCCATACTGGGCCAGGAGTTACGCTATCTTATTTAGCATTATTCAGCGATATGCGAGGTTATTTTGATGATTGGAGTTGTCTTGGTAATGGAATAAAAGTTTTCAACCTAACGTATGATTTTGCCCTATTTACAGAGATTGGGAGCGTCAGGTTTGATGTTCAATGGTCAACAGGACTCATTAATCAACAAACTTCATCCGATTGGGACAAATTAACGAGAAACAAATTCTCCATAGGCCTAACCAGATTTTGGAATTGAGCAAAATATTAATGCTATGGCATATCACGCCATTGTTGACACCTTATCTCCCCAAAATCTCCTCGGCCAAAGCATTGATGGCATCGATGTCGATAGGCTCCAATACAATCTCCTCTGGCTCAAAATCCAGAAGGAACTGCATATAGGTCGGAAGGGTCAAAACGCCGTTTTCGCGGCCTATGTTGTAGTCGCCGAACTTGAGGGCATGGCGCACATGGTATTTTTCGGGGTGTTTCATCACCGTTTTCAGGCTTTTGGCCTGCGAGGTTGATGCTTTCACTTCCACGGGCGTACATTCGTTGCCATAATGAATCAAGAAATCGAGTTCAAGGCCGGAATCCTTGTGGAAATAATAGAGGTTTTGCTGTTTCTTGTGCAAAGTGTCGGCCATGAGGTTCTCGAAGATGGCGCCTTTGAATCCACCGAGGTTGCCTTGAAGGATGTCGGCACGGGTTTTCGTGCCCAACAAGGTCACAAGAATGCCAATGTCGGTTGTGTAAACCTTGAAAACGCTGTCTATTGCATTCCCTTCCAAGGGCAACTCGGTAATGGTGGTGTTATAGCAGCGTTTCACCACCCCGGCATCTTCCAACCACCGCAACGAGCCGTGGTACATCGAGCTTCGTCCTCCGGGTTTTATGACGGAGAACTGGAATTTCTTGTTCTCCTTGGCCAATTGCTTGGGGATCGACTCGAAACATTCGCGGATGAATGGCTTGTCGTCATCCGAAGCATACTTCACCATGTCGTCTTTGTATTCTGCGATGATGGCCCTGAGCGTTTTGTCCACCTCGCCCATGTTATTGGTCTCCATTAGTTTGTTTACAGCGGCTGGCAGTCCGCCCACGGCAACGTATCTGCGCAACAGGTTGTTCATCGCCACATGGATTCCTTCGGGGACGGGGGTTTCGGTTTGAAGGTGATCCCGTAAAGTGTCGATGACTTTCTCGCTGATACCATGCGCCCACAGAAACTCCTCGAAGTCAAGCGGATACATGTGAACAATCATTTCCGACCCGACAGGAACAGAGTTCTTGCCTAAAACAATACTGTCTTGTTGCTTTTTTTCTTTTTTCCGCTTTTCACCATAGCCCATGACACCGAGGAGCGAGCCTGTCGCGATGACGTCGAAACGGCCATCCTCTTTGAAGGACTTGAGCGAGGTGCGGGCATCGGGGCAGTCCTGAATCTCGTCGAGGATAATACATGTCTCACTTGGTACGAAACGTGCGTTGGGCATTTGCGAGGAAAGGTTGAGCACAATGTTATCCACCTCTTTCGAGCCAATGAAAGCCACGTTCCTTTCGGGCTGTTTCATGAAGTTGACATAAACGACATGCTTGTAGTTGTTCTTCGCAAATTCCGTCACGATAAAGGTCTTGCCACATTGACGAATACCCATAATGACCAAAGGAAGATGTCCTTTTTCTTCTTTCCATTCAAGCAATGTTTTTTCTATTCTCCTCTTAAACATCTTATTTCAAAAGTTTTAACGCCGCAAAATTACACTTTTTCCAACGACTTTTGCAAGTTTTTTACACTTTTTTGAATCACTTTTTAAAAAATCCTACACTTTTTCAAACGACTTTTCCGGAAATCCTACACTTTTTCAAGGGAAAAATCGGGATTTTATTACACTTTTTCAAAGGAAAAACATGGCATTCATTACACTTTTTCCAACGAAAGCGGCTTCTGAAAACCGCGTTGTTGAAGAAAAATGCGATTTCGTCGCGTAATATTGTTGTTTCGTGTCGTCTTGTTTTTTATTTTTGTTGGCTCGAAATCAATTTAAATTCCATTATTATATGAGTACACAACGAAAAATGAAAAAGATTGGCGGCATCAGCCTGATTGCCACGCTGTTGCTGCTTGCCTTCATGCCCTCGTGCGGCAAGAAGGGAACCACTTCCGGCGCGCCAGGCGTGATTGTTGAACAGATTAAGCCTGTCAGCGAGGCCTTGCTGCCTTTGCTCGACAGCTACACGTCGGGCGTGATTTCCGAGGGCGAACCCATCGTGGTGCGCTTCAAGGACCCGCAGGCGCTGAAGGTGAAGAGCGGCGAGGCCATCCCGTCGAAGGCCTTCAGCTTCACGCCCGAGCTGAAGGGGAAGGCCGTCTGGCTTGACGACAACACCGTCGCCTTCCAGTACGACAAGATCGACGAGACGAAGCAATACGTCTGCAACTTCAAGATCTCGGAGTTCGTCGATGTGCCCGACAGCGGGCCTTTGCAGTTCGGCTTCGGCGTGCGCAGGCAGAATTTCAGCCTTGCCGCTGTCGAGCCGGTGTGCACCTCGAATGACGAGATGGGCTACCGCTTGCGCGTGGCCTTCGCCACCCCCGTTGAGGCCGACGACGCTGAAAAGATCTTCGACGAGTCGTTCCGCAAGCAATATCAAGTGCGGACCACCTACTTGGGCAACAACCTCTTTGAGTTTGAGTTGGGCAACCTTGCGCGCAAGAACGACGACTACCAGGTTGCCTTGAACCTGAGCGGCGACAAGCTGAAGTCAACGACGCAAATCAAGCGCGACCTGACGGTATTCGCCAAAGGCAAGTTCGAGCCGGTGGGCTTCGACTTGGACAACACCTCTGGCCACGGCACCCTCTTCTTCTCGCAGCCGCTGAAACAAGGCCAAAACATCAACGGCATCGTCACCTTCGACGAGAGCAAGTTGGCCTACAAGTCGGACATCAAGGAGAACAGAATCGATTTCTATTTCGACAAGTCCAACCTCTACCGCTATCAGATGGAGGACATCACCATGAACGTCGGCGGGGGCATCCGCAGCGCGTCTAACGAGGTCATGCAAGGCGATTTCAGCTATGATTTCAGCTTGACCGACTACGAACCCAAGGTGCGCTGGGCCGACGACGGCGTCATCATCCCCGACATCAAGGAGACCACCGTGTATTTCGACGCGGTTTGCCTCAACGCCGTGACGCTGAGAATCATACGCATCTTCGACGACAACATCCTCTCGTTCCTGCAAGACAACGACCTGACCGAAACCTACGGCGTGCGCAAGGTGGGCCGCTTGGAAAAGAAGGTGAAACTGCAACTCGACAACCCCTATCCGACGCAATGGAAGACCTTCCCCATCGTGCTTTCCGACTATGTGAAGGTGGAACCCGGCGCGATGTACCAGCTGAGCCTCAATTTCGGGCCTGCCGACTACACTTTCGCCTCCGAGGAGATGAAGCAGGATGTGGCAGAAAACGAACAACGCGAAGCCGACTATTGGGACGGCGAGGCCTACGACTACAAGGAATACCGCTACGACGGCGATTGGGGCGACCCCAACGGCTACTACTTCTATAACTATGTGGAACAGCAGAAGAACATCGTCGTCAGCGACCTCGCCGTGACCGCCAAGATGGGCCGCAACGACATGGTGGATGTGTATGTCTTCCAAATCTCCGACGCGAAACCCGCCTCGGGCGCCTCGGTGACGGCCTACAACTTCCAAAGGCAACAGCTTGCCAAGGCCTCCGTCGATGGCAAAGGCCATGCGCAGTTGCAGTGCGGCAACCGCCCCGCTTTCATCGTGGCCACCGACCGTAAAGGCAGCAAGTCGGTCATCAAGCTGAACGACGGCAACGCGCTGTCGTACAGCCGCTTCAACGTGGATGGCGAGCCGGTCGAGAAAGGCGTCATCGGCTTTGCCTACGCGAACCGTGGCGTGTGGCGTCCGGGCGACGAGCTGCAACTCAACCTCATGCTCAGCGATGCGGATGCGCAACTGCCTGAAAACTACCCAGTAATCCTCGAAGTGACCGATGCCGCAGGCCGTTTGTACGCCAAGCAGGTGAACACCAAGCCCGTCAACGGCATCTATTGCTACACCGTGCCGACCAATGTCAGCGACGAGACCGGCCTTTGGGTGGCCCGTTTCAAGGTGGGCACCACCACCATCACGAAATACCTTCGCGTGGAGACCGTGAAACCCAACCGCTTGGAAATCAACTTCGACCTGCCCGAGGTCGTCAGCTTGAGCAAATCGGAGCATGTGACGTTGTCTTCGAAATGGCTCAACGGACTGAAAGCCACGGGCTTGAAGGCCGAAGTCGATGTGAAGGTGCGCGGCGGAAAGACCCAGTTCAAGAATTTCGCCAACTATTGCTTCGACAACGAAACCGAGCTCTTTGACCCCGAGGAGCTGTCCATCTTCAGCGGCCCGCTCAGCAGCGAGGGTACGGCCAACATCGGGTTCGGGCCTTTGGGCGAGCTTTATTCGCAACAGATGATGAACGCCGTCTTCACGACCAAGGTCTTTGAGCAGGGCGGCGATTTCAGCATCGCTTCATGCAAAGCCATGCTGTCGCCCTTCGGACGTTACGTCGGCGTGGAGTTGCCCGAAACCACCTCGAAATACGGCAGCTACTACGACACCGGCAAGGACTGGAAGTTCAACGTGGCCGTGGTGAACGAGAACGGACAGATGAGCAACGCCACCGTCGCCCTCGACTATGCCCTCTACAAGTTGGATTCCTATTGGTGGTGGTCGAGCGAGGAGGATACTTACACCTTGCAAAACTATGCCTCAGGCACTTACAAACGTCCGGTGCAGAACGGCACGTTGACCTGCAACGGCAAGACTTCCGTGACCTTCAACATCCCCGACGACAAATGGGGCAGCTACCTCTTGGTCGTCAACGACAAGCAAGGCGGCCACACCTTCGCCAAGGTCATCTATTTCGACTGGGGCTATGGCCACAGCTCAGGTGCCTCGGGCGCACCGGCGCAACTCTCCATGAAGGCCTCCGCCGACAGCTACCAAGTGGGCGACAAGATTGTGGTGACCTTCCCCGCCAACGACCAAGCCAAGGCTTTGGTTACGGTGGAAGCCAACGACAAAGTGCTGCAAACCTTGCTTTTGGAAAACCTCGGTCAGGAAGGCAAGGTGGAAATCAAGGCCACGGAAGAGATGATTCCGAACGTTTACGTCTATGTCGCCCTCATCCAGCCGCATGACGCCGCCAACGACTTGCCCATCCGTCTCTACGGCGTGGTGCCGGTGAAGGTGGAAGACAAGAAGTTGCAGTTGCAACCCGTCATTACCGCCCCCGAAACCGCCAACACGAAAAAGAAAATCGAGGTGAAGGTGAGCGAGGCCAACAAGCAGGCCATGACCTACACCTTGGCCGTGGTCGATGAAGGCATCCTCGGCCTGACCAACTTCGCGACGCCCAATCCTTACGGCTACTTCAACAGCAAGCAGTCGCTCAAGGTGCGCACTTGGGACAACTACGCCTCGGTCATCGATGCGTTCAGCGGCGAGTTGGGTTCCGTCTATGCCATCGGCGGCGACGGCATCCTCAACCAGGAAATCACGCTCGACAACCGCTTCAAGGCCTACGCCGTCACCCTCGGTCCCTTCGAGGTGAAGGCCGGTGGAAGCAACACACACGAGTTTGAGGTGCCTCAATGCTCTGGCTCGTTGCGGTTTATGGTGATTGCCAAAGGCAACGGCAAGGCTTTCGGCAGTGCCGAGAAGAAGATGACCGTCGTTGACCCGATCACGCTCTATGCCTCCGCGCCGCGTGTGGTGGCCCCCGGCGACGAGCTGACGATGAAGGTGCAGGTGCTCTCGCCTTCGCTGAAAGGCAAGAGCCTGACGGTGAAGTTCGACAACCAGAACCTCGATGCCATCGGCACGTTGCCCACCTCGGTCGGCATCGACCAGAACGGCGAGGGCATGATTGCCTTCAAGACCCGTGTGCCCGGTACCACTGGCAACGCCACGATGAAGGTGAGCGTGAGCGACGGCAGCTATACCGCCGAGTCGTCAACGACGATGCCCATACGGATGCCTTACGCCGAGCGTCGCAACACCATCACCAAGGAAATCGAAGGCGGACAGTCGCTGAGCATCCCGTTCAACCTCGCAGGCATGGCCGGCACGCAACAAGGCCGGGTCAGCGTCTCGTCGCTGCTGCCCGTTGACCTGTTCAGCCGCCTCGATTACCTGACCGGCTATCCCCACGGCTGCCTCGAACAACTCACCTCGAAGGCCTTCCCGCAGCTTTATCTGAACTACTTCATGCAGCAGGACGACAACGACAAGGCCACCATGAGGAACAACGTCGAGGCCGCCATCGCCGACATGAAATCGTATCAGAAGGCCGACAACTCGATGACCAACTGGGCGGGCGGCACCTACAGCAACCCGTGGACGGAGATCTACGCGCTCCACTTCTTGGTTGAGGCCCAGAAACAAGGCTTCGACGTGCCGCAATACTTCATCGACGGCCTCAAGAGCTATCAGGCGAACAAGGCCAAACAGTGGAAGAACAACCCCGACTTCAAGCAAGGCGAGACCATCCAAGCCTACCGCCTCTTTGTGCTGGCCCTCGCCGGCACTCCCGAGATGGGTGCCATGAACCGCTTCAAGGAGCAGGAGATGAACTACACGCTGACGCAGGCCCTTGCCGCCGCCGCCTTTGCGCAGACCGGCAAGACCACCGTCGCGCAAAACCTGATGCCCGTTGTGGCCGACGGCGAAAGGATGTCGGACTACTACACCTCGTTCGGCTCCACCACCCGCGACCTCGCCTTCCTCACCTACGCCCAGATGCTGTGCGGCACCGACGACCAAACCGTGAACGGCAACATCAACACTTTGTGCGGCATCCTGAACAGCGGTCGCTGGTTAGACACCCAATCGACGGCTTTCGCGCTCTTTGTCTTGGGCAAGTATGCCGAGAAACAAGGCGTTGCGGGCGAGAACCTCTCCGCCGAGGTGAAGGCCAACGGCGAAACCCACACGCTGAACACCAACATGAGTTCGGCGGGCTTCGGCTTCGTGCCGAAATTGGGCGGCAACACCGTGGAAATCAAGAACAACGGCAGCCAGAAGTTGGTCGCCAACGTGTTCACCAAGACCTCGGTGGCCGAATACGACATGGAGGAAAGCGGCAACTTCATCCGCATGGCCGTCAATTACTACGACAAGAACGGCAATGCGCTGAACTTGAGCAGCTTGAACGTCGGCACGGACGTGAAGGTGCAGATGACGGTGCATAACCCGAGCGATTATCAGGTGACGGAGCTGGCGTTGTCGTACTACCTGCCTTCGGGCTGGGAGTTGGTCAACGACCGCATGACCGGCGGCGAGGCCAACACGGGCGCCAAGCACATCGACTATCGCGACGACCGCGCCTACTTCTACTTCGACCTCGCGCCCAACACGCGCAAGACCTTCACGCTGAAGGCCAACGCCACCTACGAGGGCAACTACATGATTCCCGCCGTGCGCTGCGAGGACATGTACAACAACGAGATTTACTACCAAGTGCCCGCGAAAGGGTGTGTGGTGAAGTGATTACCTCAGCCGCATTGCAAATGCAGCTGAACTTCTAAACCAATCTTCTTGTGTTCTGGCGAATTTGCAATTCGCCAACAGTGAGTATGGGAAACAAATTGTGGACGGTTTGGCCGATGAAAATCGTCCACAAGTTGTGGACAAATCTGTAGCATAGACGTTCTGGCGAATTTGCAATTCGCCAGCAGTGAGTATGAGAATTTGTAATTCGAAAACAACAAACGAAGGATGAAAACATGAACCTAACAAGAGTATTATATTTCACGACTTCGACGGTGATAGATTGGGTTGACATATTCACTCGTCCAATCTATCGGCACATCGTTGTCGATTCTCTTTCCTATTGCCAAACTCACAAAGGACTGAACATCTATGCATGGGTGTTGATGTCGAATCATCTCCACATGATAGTTGATACCAACGACGACACTACTGTTGGCGATGTGTTGCGTGATTTCAAGAAGTTCACGAACAAAAAGATACTGAAAGCGTTGGAACAAGACGAGCATGAAAGTCGGCGTGAATGGCTTCTCGACAGGTTTTGGTTTGCGGGTGCGAATGACAAGCGCATCAAAAACTATAGGTTTTGGCAGGAGGGAAACTATGTCGAAGAAATCTACACCATGGACTTTCTTGTGCAAAAGTTGGACTACATACATCATAATCCTGTTAGGGCTGAAATTGTGGCGAGACCCGAAGATTATCTTTATAGTTCGGCGGTGAGTTATGCAGGCGAAAAAGGGTTGTTGAATGTTGAAGTGATAAGATGATTGATGATGAATCGGATTGCAAATCCTCATACTCGACTCAGCCGCATTGCAAATGCGGCTGAACCCACTAAAGCGAAATTGCCTAACCTTGGGTTCGGGCGAATTTACAATTCGCCAGCAGTGAGTATGAGAATTTGCAATTCGAAAACAACAAACAAGGATTATGAAAGTGGTGGCTGGGTTTTCGTCGGATTATAAATCCTCATACTCAATACAGCCGCATTACAAATGCGGCTGAACTCCTGATACAATCTTTACAATGCAGTATTTTCAAAAACATAAGCCCCTAAAAATCACCCTACTAACCCTATTAGGTCTTTTCCTCGCCTTCCTCTGCGTCCCCGTGCCGCGCTTCGACAAGCCCTATTCCACGGTCTTGACGGCGAGGAACGGCGAGCTGCTGGGCGCGAAGATTGCCGACGACGGGCAATGGCGTTTTCCGGCCACAAACGACTATTCGCCGAAATACGTCGCCTGCCTCCTTGAGTACGAAGACCGCTGGTTTTTCCTCCATCCGGGCTTCAATCCCGTCTCGTTCGTCAAGTCGTTCATCGACAACATGAAGGCGGGCGAAGTCGTCAGGGGAGGCAGCACCATCTCGATGCAGGTGGTCAGGATGTCGCGCGACAACCCGCCGCGCACCTACGCCGAGAAGCTCTTGGAGGTCGTCATGGCCTTGCGTTTGGAGTTGCGCTATTCCAAGCGTTCCATCATCGACCTTTACGCCGCCAACGCGCCTTTCGGGGGCAACGTGGTCGGCATCGACGCGGCGGCGTGGCGTTATTTCCACACCACGCCCGATGCGCTTTCGTGGGCCGAGGCCGCCACCCTCGCCGTGCTGCCCAACGCGCCCTCGCTGATCCACCCGGGACGCTCGCGTGAGCGGTTAGGACAAAAACGCGACGAGCTGTTGCAGCGACTGCCCCGTTCCAAGACGTTCATCCCCAAGCGTTTCGGCGTGCCGAGGCTGTCGGAGGAGGATGCCGGACTCGCCATGATGGAGCGCATCCCCGACAGGCCTTTCGAGATGCCCATGATGGCGTACCATTACCTCGCCGATCAGGAGAAACACCATCACGGCGAGCAAATCGCCTCCACGATTGACGCCAACCTGCAGCAGGCGGTCATCGACATCATGAAACACCACCACGAGGTGAACGTCATGAACAGCATCGACAACGCGGCGGTGTATGTGGTTGATTATCTGAACGATGAGGTGCTGGCGTATGTGGGCAACAACTGGGATGCCGACGATGCCCGAATGGTGGACATGGTACGCGCACAGCGTTCCACAGGCAGCATCCTCAAGCCTTTCCTTTTTGCGGCCATGCTCGACGAGGGCTCCCTTTTGCCGCAGATGGTCTTGCCCGACATCCCCATGAGCCTCTCGGGGTTCACGCCGAAGAACTACAGCGGCGAGTATTGGGGCGCGGTGCCCGCCGACAAGGCCTTGCAGAACTCGCTCAACGCGCCGTTTGTCCACCTGCTGCGCGAATACGGCCAGCCGCGTTTCCACGCCTTGCTGAAACGCCTGCCGTTGCGGGGCATCGTCTTCGACGCCGACCACTACGGCCTGTCGCTCATCGTGGGCGGCGCGGAGGCTTCGCTGCTCGACATCACCGATGCCTACGCGAAGATGGGGCGTAAGTTGGCCGCATACGTCAATGAGGGCTACGATGTTAAGGTGGATGAGACCGAGTCGCCTTTTTCGGCGGAGGCCATCGCCGAGACCTTCCATGTGATGCTCGGCCTGACGCGCCCCACGAGCCAGATAGGGTGGGGGAGTTTCGCCTCGTCGAAGCAGGTGGCGTGGAAGACGGGCACCAGCTTCGGCTTCAAGGACGCTTGGGCCGTGGGACTCACCAACCGTTATGTGGTGGGCGTTTGGGTGGGCAACGCCGACGGCGAGGGCCGTCCTGGACTGACGGGCGTGGGCGCGGCGGCTCCCATCCTGTTCGACGTAATCGGCAGGTTGGGCGACAGTTACACCTATCCTGCCAACACCTCGGAGAGCGTCGAGATTGAGGTTTGCGCCGAGTCGGGCTATCCCAAGTCGGAGTATTGCCCCAATATTAATAAGGTGCGCGTGGTCAACGTGGAGAACGAGACGGGCGTGTGCCCCTATCACAAGAAGGTGTTTCTTGACGAGTCGCGGCAGTTTCGCGTGCTGCCCGACTGCTATCCCATCGACCAGCAGTGCTATGAGGTGTATTACGTCCTCCCTCCCGTGATGGAGTGGTTCTACAAACGCCACTCGCCGCTGTTCCGTCCCATGCCGGCTTTCTATCCGGGCTGCGGCGCGGCCCATCCCGACGAGGTGATGGCCTTCGTCTATCCCAAGTCCGACGCCAAGGTGACCATCCCCGTCGGCATCCGAGGCGACCGCCAGCAGGTGGTCTTCGAAATCGCGCACCGCAACCCGCAGAAGGCCGTCTTCTGGACGCTGAACGAGCGTTTTTTGGGGCAGACCCGCCTCAACCACCAGATGCCCATCGACGTGGAGAAAGGCACCTACGACCTCCGTTGCGTGGATGAGGACGGCGTGGAGCTTTATAGGCGCATCGTGGTGCAGTGAGTCCGTTTTTCGACATTTTTTTGGAAGATGAGATTGCGCAACGAAAATAATCCGTACCTTTGCCGATTAATAAATTTCCATCCCTATGAATCTTGACAGTGAAAAATTTGTTGGAGAAGGCCTCACTTACGACGACGTTCTCCTTGTGCCTTCCTATAGCAACGTGCTTCCGCGCGAAACGAGCCTGAAAACCAAGTTCTCGCGCAACATCGACCTCAACATCCCCGTGGTCTCCGCTGGCATGGACACCGTGACGGAGAGCCGCATGGCCATCGCCATCGCGCAGGAAGGCGGCATCGGCGTGCTGCACAAGAACATGACCATCGGCAAGCAGGCCGCCGAGGTGCGCAAGGTGAAACGCGCCGAAAACGGCATGATCAGCGACCCCGTGACCATCCATGTGGATGCCACGGTGAAGGATGCCCTCGACCTGATGGGCGAGTTCCACATCGGCGGCATCCCCGTTGTCGATAGCCGCAACGTGCTCGTCGGCATCGTCACCAACCGCGACCTCCGCTTCGAGCGCGGCCTCGACCGCCCCATCTCCGAAGTCATGACGAAAGACAACCTCATCACCACGACGGAGGTCTCCTTCGAGAAAGCCGCCGACATCCTGCAACAATACAAGATCGAGAAGCTGCCCGTGGTGGACAAGGACAACCACCTCGTCGGCCTTATTACCTATAAGGACATCATCAAGGTGAAGGCGCGTCCCAACGCCTGCAAGGACTCGCGTGGCCGCCTGCGCGTGGCCGCCGCCGTGGGCATCGCCGCCAACACGCTCGAACGCGCCGCCGCCCTCGTTGATGCAGGTGTGGATGCCCTCGTGGTCGATACGGCCCACGGCCATTCGCAAGGCGTCATCGACATGGTGCGCAACCTGAAGAACAACTATCCCCAAATCGACATCGTGGCGGGCAACGTGGCCACCGCCGAGGCCGCCCAAGCCTTGGCCGAGGCCGGTGCCGACGCCATCAAGGTGGGCATCGGGCCGGGTTCCATCTGCACGACGCGTGTGGTGGCCGGCATCGGCGTGCCGCAGCTCACCGCCGTCATGGACGTTTGCAAGGCCCTCGAAGGCACAGGCATCCCCGTCATCGCCGACGGCGGCATCCGCTACACGGGCGACATCGTGAAGGCCTTGGCCGCCGGAGCGTCGTCCATCATGGCCGGGTCGCTCTTCGCCGGTGTGGACGAGTCGCCGGGCGACACCATCATCTACGAAGGCCGCAAGTTCAAGACCTACAGGGGAATGGGCTCGCTCGAAGCCATGCAGCAAGGCTCGAAGGACCGCTATTTCCAGGACAACGTGGAAGACGCGAAGAAGCTCGTCCCGGAAGGCATCGCGGGGCGCGTCCCTTACAAAGGCACCCTCGCCGAGGTGGTCTATCAGATGGTCGGCGGGCTGCGCTCGGGCATGGGCTACACCGGTTCGCACACCATCGAGGAACTCAAGAAAGCCAAGTTTATCCGCATCACCAACTCGGGCATCCTCGAAAGCCATCCGCACGACGTGACCATCACGCAGGAAGCCCCCAACTACAGCAAGAGAAGTTAATCTAATAAAGTAATAAACACGAATTATCAGGAATTATCCACGAATTTTTCAGAAATTATATGTTCAATTTCAAGAAATATAAGAATCTCGTTTATGAAATCATTGGTTCGGCGATGCAAGTTCATCGAGAGTTGAACTGGGGATTGTTAGAACCATTATACAATGAGGCTCTTTGTTTGGAATTGCATGAAAAAGGCATAGAATACGAATCGGAAAAACTGCTGCCTTGTTACTACAAAGGCCATAAGATGGAAAAGTATTACAAGATGGATTTGGTAGTTAATGATGTAATTATAGAGTTAAAGTCCGTCAAAGAGTTGTTGCCTGCCCATCGTGCCCAATTGTTCAATTATATGCGACTGACAAAAATGCCAATCGGATTGCTCATTAACTTTGGACAACCCAGCTTACAAGGTGAACGTTATGCGTATATTGAAGAGACAAATGCTTGCATTTTGCTTGATAAAGACATGGAATTGTTGTTTCATGAGCATCCAGATTGGGACGACGAAGGCGAAGAAAATAATTAATGGCAATTCGTGAAACATTTATGGTCATTCGTGTAAAAACAAAGAAAAAATGAAAGCTTCCATATCATTTACCGAACTTCAAAACCTGATTACTGAGAAAGCAAAACAAAACATTTCTTTCTCTTATGCCGACGGAAAGTCCATAAAGGTGACCTATCCGCTCAACTTGGGCATCTTCAAGAAGGACATTTCCGCCAACCTGACCTTCATTGAGCTGGCAGGCAGCGACTTGTTGGTCAACGTGGATGCCGGTTTCGGCACCGACAAGCTGTTGACCACCGTGCTGAGCTTCCTGAAAGACAAGATTCCGGCTGGGCTGCTTGAAAAGCGTCCCGAAAGCCATCTGCTGTTGCATCTCGACCAAATCGAGCAGGTGAAGGCGGTGTTCGAGAAAGTCGATGTCCGCGACATCCATGTGCTCAGCGAAGGCCTCGAAGTGGAAGGCGCGTTGAAATAATATTTGTGTGGAAATCGCGTTAATGAAAATAACAAGAAAATACCGATAACAACAATGAAGAATTTTGACTTTTTGAAAACCTTTGTGTTGGCATCGCTGTTGATGCCTATGTTGTGCGTAAATGCCCAGTCGAAACTCGACAAGCAGGTTCTGATGACCATTGGCGACAAACCCGTCACGGTGAAGGAATTCTCCGACGTGTATTACAAGAACAACCTCAAGAGCGAGGTCATCGAGAGGAAGTCGGTCGATGACTATCTCGACCTCTTCGTCACTTTTCGTATGAAGGTGATGGAGGCCGAAGCACAGCAGCTGGATACCTCGGCGAAGTTCAAGAAAGAATTGGCAGGCTATCGCAAGCAGTTGGCCAAGCCGTTCATGAGCAGCGACGACATCACCGACGAGCTGCTTCAGGAAGCCTATCAGCGTGAGCTGAAAGACATCCGAGCCTCGCACATCCTCATCCGTTGCGACAAGCACGCCTTGCCTTCGGATACGCTCAAGGCCTACAACAAGGCGATGGACATCCGCAAACGCGCCATGAAAGGCGAGGACTTCGGCGAACTCGCCGTCAGGTATTCCGAAGACCCCTCGGCCAAGGACACGAAAGCCACAGACGAAATGCCCGCCCGTGCCGGAAACCACGGCGACCTGGGCTATTTTACGGTGTTCAACATGGTGTATCCTTTCGAAACGGGAGCCTACAACACCAAGGAAGGCGAGATTTCGATGCCCGTGCGCAGCGACTTCGGCTACCATGTCATCAAGGTGCAAAGCGTGACCGACGCCTTGGGCACCGTCCAAGCGGCCCACATCTTCCTGCAACTGCCCTTCGACGCTCCTGCCGACGAAGAGGCGGCCATGAAACAGAAGGCCGACAACATCTACGATGAACTGATGCAACAGGACGGCAAAAACTGGAACGAAGCCGTCAACAAGTATTCCGACGACCGTGGCACCGTTACGCGTGGGGGCGCCTTGAGCAACTTCACGGTGAGCCGCATCGTGCCGGAGTTTATAGAAGTCTGCAAATCGTTGGAAATTAACGAAATAGCGAAACCCGTGCGCACCTCCTACGGCTACCATATCATCAAACTGTTGGGCAAGACTGGCGTCGGGACGTTTGAGAAGGAGTCAAAAGGCCTGAAGGAACGCATCGAAAAGGACTCGCGCTCCAAGAAATCGGAAGAGGCCGTGCTCAAGCAAGTCAGGAAGGAATACAAGTTCAACGCCAACGACAAGAACATCGAGGCATTCATGGCCACGGTTGACAGCACCATCCTGAACGCCGCTTACGAGCCTTCAGGGAAAGTGGACATGGACGCGACCCTCTTCACCATCGACGGACAACCTACCATGGTGAAGGATTTTGTGGCCTACGTCAAGGAGAAACAGACCCCGCAGAGATACGTCACGCCCGCCACCTACGCCTACCAGCTTTACGAGACCTTCTCCAACGAAACGATGATGGACTATGCCGACCTCCACCTTGAAGACAAGTATCCCGATTTCAAGGCGATGGTGCAGGAATACCGCGACGGCATCCTACTGTTCGACCTGATGGATCGCGAAGTGTGGACCAAGGCCGTGAAAGACACCACCGGACTGAAGGAGTTTCATGCCCGCAACGCCGCGAAATACATGTGGGGCGACCGCGTGTTGGCCACCGTCGTCACCGTGACACGCCCGGAATCGCTGCCCAAGGTGAAGGCCCTCATCGAGGACGGCACCCCGTTGGACAGCCTGAGGAGCGTCATGAGCAGAGATTCCATCAACTATGCCTTCGTCCGTAAGGGATATTTCCAAAAAGGCGACAACCAATACGTTGACCAAACCGAATGGAAAGAAGGCGTCGTCAACGAGATTCCTTCCACCGTTGACCAAACCACGGTCTTCGTCTGCATCCGCGAGGTGCGCCAACCCGAGCAGAAGACCCTCAAGGAAGCCAAAGGACTCGTCACCTCCGACTACCAAGCGGAATTGGAGGACAAGTGGGTGAAGGCTTTGCACGAGAAGTATCCGGTGAGGATCGACGAGAAAGTCTTGGACAAAGTCAGGAACCTTTATAAATGAAGAGAATAAGTTGGCTTTTCGGGATGGTGCTGCTGCTGGCGCTTCCAGGGTGCGATTTCATCAAGAAGCACCCCAAGGAAGTCGTCGTGGCCGAGTGCTATGGCAAGTACCTCTACGAGTCGGACCTCATCGGCCTTGTGCCTCAACATGCGAGCGTCATGGACAGCGTCAATCGCGTGAACGCCTACATCGACTCGTGGATCCAGCGTCAAGTGCTGCTCCATCAGGCGGAAAGCAACCTGAGCCCCGCCGACCTCGACTTCGACAAGCAGTTGGAAAACTATCGCAATTCGCTTGTCATCTATACCTATGAGACCCAGCTGATCAACCAAAGGCTTGACACCCTTGTGAGCGAGGAGGAGATCGAAAGGTACTACGAGGAGAACAAGGAAAGCTTCCAATTGCGCACCACGATGGTGAAGGCCGCCTACGTCATCGTGAAGGACGACTGCAAGCAGAAAGACATCTTCAAGAAGCTGTTGGGCGACCCCGACACGCTGCTGCTCCAAAACCTCGACGTGCTGGCGGGCTACTATGCGGTGAAAAGCTACCTCGACGTTGACCATTGGATGCGCTTGGACGAGCTGACCCGCATCGTCCCGATGGAAATGTACAACGTGGAAAGCTTCCTGAAAAAGAACAAGTTTGTGTGTTTCGACTGGAACGAATACACCTGCATGGTGCGCTTCGTGGATTATCTCCTTGAGGAAAGCGTGAGCCCGTTCGACATGGAACGTGACAACATTAGATACATGATCCTCGAACACAGGAAAAAGGATTTGCTCGACAGGATGAAGGCCTCGCTCTACGAAAAAGCGAAGAAGAGCCACGCCTTCGAGGTGTATGCCGGAATGCCGAAGATCGAAAACGTTGAGAATAACGAAGAAACAATACCATTAGAATGAAAAGGAGTTCAATTATCGTTGCATTGGTTTTGCTGGCCCTGCCGCTGTTTTCGCAAAGCCGTCAGCCCCAAGTGATCGACAAGGTGGTGGCCGTTGTGGGAAAAAACATCATCTTGCAGTCGGATATCGAAAACCAATACCTGCAATACAGGCTCCAAGGGGGCTTGGAAGGCACGGCACAATCCATGCGCTGCGACATCATGAGGGAAATGCTGTTCCAGAAGCTGGTCTTGAACCAGGCCGAGATGGACAGCGTCACCGTGTCTGACGACCAAGTGGAAGCCGAGCTGAACCGCCGCATCCAGTATTTCGTCAGCAGGATGGGCTCGCAGGAAAAGGTGGAGGAATACTTCAACAAGAAAATCCCTGAAATCAAGGACGAGGTGCGCCGCGCCGCCAAGGACAACCTGATCCAAGAGCAAGTGGTCAACGGCATCAGGAGCAAGGTCACGGTGACACCCAGCGAGGTGAGAAGCTTTTTCCACAAGGTGCCGCAAGACAGCCTCCCGATGGTTGACGCGGGATACGAGATCGTGCAAATCGTGAAACGCCCGCCCGTCAGCCTCGACGAGAAGCTGCAAGTGAAAGACCGCCTTTATCAGATACGCAAACGCATCCTCGAAGGCGAGAGCAGCTTCGCTACGATGGCAGTGCTTTACTCCGACGACCCAGGAACGGCCAAGAACGGAGGCGAGCTCGGCTTGACGGGCAAGGGCATCTGGGCACCCGAATTCGAAGCCGTCGCCTTCAACCTCAAGGACGGCGAGATCTCGGACGTGGTGGAGACGGAGTTCGGCTTCCACATCATCCAGCTCATCGAACGGCGTGGCGATTTGGTCAACTGCCGCCACATCCTGCTCTCGGCCAAGGTGCCCGTCGAGGCCCTGGAAAAGGCGCAAAACGAATTAGACTCCGTGGCCGACCTGATCCGCAGCGGAGCGATGAGCTTTGAGGAAGCCTGCAAGAAATTCAGCGACGACGACTCGAAAAGCAACGGAGGCTATCTCACCAATGTGTCAACGGGCGGCAACAGCATCAGCCTGAGGGAGCTTCAGGAACTGGAATCCTACTACCCCGAGTTCAAGAACCTCGCTTTTGTCATCAGCCGGTTGGAAGTGAACCAAGTCAGCGACCCGGTACCCATGGTGACCAACGAGAACAAGGACGCCTTCCGCCTCGTGATGGTGAAAAAGAAAACCGAGGCACACCAAGCCAACCTCAAGGACGACTACAACCTGATCCAAAACTGGGCGTTGAACGTCAAGATTCAGGAGGTTATCGAGAAATGGATGGTGGAGAAGGCGCAAAAGGCCTATATCCACATCGACGAGACGTTCTCAGGTTGCGACTTTTATAATGAATGGAACATCAAATGACGAATTTGTATCACTCTGACATTGAAGGTGCCAAGGCTTTGGTGGAGAAATACGAGGCCTTGCGCAAGGAAATCGCCAAGGTCATCGTCGGGCAGCAGGATGTTGTCCACGACACGATCCTTTCCATCTTCTGCCAAGGGCATGTGCTGCTCGTTGGCGTACCTGGGCTGGCCAAGACCTTGTTGGTGAACACCATAGGGAAAGCCTTGGGCTTGACGTTCAGCCGCATACAGTTCACCCCCGACCTGATGCCTTCCGACATCGTAGGCACGGAAATCTTGGACGAGTCGCGGCAGTTCAAGTTCATCAAGGGGCCGGTTTTCGCCAATATCGTGCTGGCCGACGAAATCAACCGCACCCCGCCCAAGACGCAGGCTGCCTTGCTGGAAGCCATGCAGGAGAAATGCATCACCGTGTCGGGCAAGACCTACAGGTTGCAGGAGCCGTTCTTCGTGCTTGCCACCCAAAACCCCATCGAGCAGGAAGGCACCTATCCGCTGCCCGAGGCGCAATTGGACCGCTTCATGTTCAACCTCACCTTGGATTATCCTTCGTATGAGGAGGAAATCGACATCGTGAAAAACACCACGGCAGGCAAGGATGTGGAGGTGAACGCCGTGCTTTCGCCGGAGGAAATCCTCTATTTCCAGCAATTGGTGCGCCGCGTGCCCGTGCCCGACAACGTGTATGATTACGCCGTGAATCTGGTGGCCAAGACGCGCCCGCATACCGCGAAGGCCCACGATTGGGCCAACCGTTACCTCAGCTGGGGCGCCGGACCGCGTGCCTCGCAATACCTCATCGTCGGGGCCAAGGCCAACGCGCTGTTGGCAGGGAAATATTCGCCCGACATCGAGGACGTGCAGCGTGTGGCCGTGCCCATCCTGCGCCACCGCATCATCCGCAACTATACGGCTGAGGCCGAAGGCATCGGCATTGAGGCGATCATCGGCCAACTGGAATAGGGCCGCCTCCTCAAGGAGTACGAAGAGAGCCAGAAAGAAGAAGAATTTTCATTTGTATTACATTTGTATAGCATTTTTCACCGCCACAAGTTTCTTGTGTCCGTATAATTCTTTATCTTTGCGCTGAAAAAACATCTATACCAAATATTGACACACATGAAAAACTTTAATGCTATCATTGTCTGCTTTATCCTTGTACTTGGTGCCACTTCCATCGTGGCGGCCCAGCAGCCCGACTTCCTGTTTGAGAACCCTTATCCTTACAAGTTCACCCATACCGTGTTTTTGGAAGAGCGAGTGGAAGTTGTCCACATGGAAATTGCCCCTGACGGAGATTCGGAAGGGTGTTATTTCGTTGCCGCAAGCGACGACAAGAGTCACTCTTACTATGAATCAGACAGCATGGCCTACATGCCTATGGTTTACAAGGTTTCACGAGGAGGGGAAATACTCGGCGAACTGGCGTTGGGCTATGAAGACCGCTATTCCATGGTCAACAGGCTGTTTGAAGACCCCGAAGATGTTCGGTGCTGTCTCGCCGTTGGGTTCACGCATGACAATGTCCTTCATTACGACAGGCCTTTCATGGCGAAGTTCGACCACGACATGAACCTTGTGTGGCAAAAGGAGATCGAGCTTCCCGATCCCTACCAAGGCGACATTTTTGTGGCATCCATCATGGACGCCAGCAACGACATTGTATGCTGTTTGGGTGTGACGGGGCTGTCGTCGATGGCCTTTTGTCGCCTGACCACCGAAGGGGAGCTTGTCGTCATCAACCAACCCCAATGCCAATGCAGTTCCTTTGTCGTCAATTGCGGAAGTTTCTTTGAGTTTCGGGACGGCAGCGGAGATTATGGTAAACTTGTGGAATCCTATTCCGGGTCTTTAAGCCAGACCTATCTTGTCCGTATCAACAGGGACTTGGAGTTGGTCAGCTCCACGCTTGTTCCCACTACAATCAATGACTATACTCAAAGCAATTACCACGAAGTCGCCTTGATTTGTAACGCTCCGTTTATTTACACAAATGTCCCATTGTTGGATGGCTCCATGGTTCTTGGCTCTTCAGGGCTGATGACACGCATAGACAACCAATACAATTTCCAGACAGATGATGTCGTCGCCATTGTGAGATTCGACCCCGAAGGCAACCCGATTTCCTATTCTGCCACGGGGCAAGGCGAGATGGGCTTTGAAAACGATAGTATCAAGGCGATACAAGGGTCCACTTGCATGGATTTGGTCGGTGAGGATTCCTTCTATTTCTATCATACCGTTGGCACACCGGGCGGCTTGGGCTACGATTGGATGAATTGCTTTGTGGTGACCAAGATGGACATTGACGGCAATGTCATCTGGCAGCGTTATTGGGACAGGTACTATCCTGAATATGGCACGAAAGTGTATTATCCCAATTTCATCACCACCACTTCTGACGAGGGTTGCCTTGTTTCGGGCTATTGCTACTATTCCGACATTTACGGAACCGTCCGCTATGGCTCCAATCCCGAGATTTTCATGCTCAAGATCTTCCCCGACGGCACACTATCCGTTCCCGAGACAGAGGCTTTCATCCGCCCCTACGCCTACTGGCCCAACCCAGCCCAGGACGAACTTCACCTGCAATACTCGCCTGACGTAACGCCCAAGCAGATTGGGCTTTACGACCTGCAAGGCCGCATGGTGCGCAGCCAGCGCAACGGCTTGGGAACGTTGGAGATGGGCGGCTTGGCTTCGGGAACCTACACAATGCGCGTCACCTTGGAAGGCGGCAAGACGTTCACGGACAAGGTGGTGAAGGAATGAGAAAACCGACACCCCGTTCTCCCTAATTTGCAATTCGGGAGCCATGAGTATCGGCATTTGCAATGCGAAGAAAAGGCTTGCGTAATCAAAAGAAAACCTTTACCTTTGTCGCCGAAACAACAAGCTAACGCCATGAAAGACTCCATAAACAAAGGGGATTGCAAATCCCCATACTCGACGCCAGCGGATTGCAAATCCGCAGGAACGGTGAAAGTCATCGTATCATTGGCAATCCTGTTTGCGTTTTGCCATCTTTCGGCCCAGACCGTCGATTCCATTCCGCACCATGATTTGGGGCCACACTCAGCACAGACCTCAACTTTCATGGAAATGTCGGATAGCAGCCTCCTTGGTGGCATTGAGATGGCGGACGAATATTCTTCTTCGATTGTCCCGTTGGGATATGTGCTGCACAAGGTCTCGCAAAATGGTTCACTTTTGGAAGTCTCCGACAGCTTGTTCATGCCGTACGGCGATATTCCGTGGCATCTCACCGCGAAAGACCCCCAAGGCGAAGGCAACATCCTTGCCGAGTTCTGCAACGACTTTGGCGACGGCAGTTGTTTGATGAGGATACGTCGGTTCGACGACAACATAGTCTTCGACACCGCCGAGGTCGTGGTGTCTCTTGCCCACTTCAACGGAAGCGCCGGCGACCCAGGCCTGATGCTCGACCCCAATGGCGACATCATAATTGTTTACTACAACTATTATTCCACGACCTTGGAACCCAATTTTGTCAGGATTGGCCTTGACGGGGCCGTCAAATACCAAACAAGCATCGGCACGACCCAACTCTGCCCAGGAAGGGTCTTAGGGCCAATACTCTTTTCGGAATCGCCACTGAGCTATTGCATTTGGGGAAGCGATCCGACGAATTTCAATTTAATAAACTGCTATGTTTTGGACTCACTGTTCAACGTGACGGATTCTTACACCCTTCCATATTATATTGTATCGCCTGACTGTGTGGGTTTCTTTTCGAACTCCTATCTCACAAAACTGTTGGGTTTGGAAGACGGCAACTTCCTGGTGGCAAGAAGTTACTACAGGCCTTACAATATGCTTCCGCATATGGAGGACGATGGCATTCTCTTGATGAAATACGACGGCGACTACAACCTGCTGGCAACAAGGAAGTTCCTTTCGGAGCCGTACACTCAATACCCCAGTGCCGCCGCACGGCCCATAGGCTTGGAGAGAAGCAAGGACGGCCATGTCTATTTCGCCTATTTCACACATGTCGCATACCATCCAAGCCAAGTGTCGGTGGTGAAGATGGACAACGACCTGAACATCGTCTGGCAACGCCATTGCCTTGAACGGGAGGTCGGCAGGGATTTTGGCATGATGAAAGTGCTGGACGACAACGGCGTGGCCGTCATGGGCATCAACACGATTTTGACAGCAACAGGCTATGTGGACTACACGGAAGCGTTCTATGTCATCGTCAACAACGACTACGACGCATTGGAGGAGCAGGGCATCATCATCCGCCCTTACGCCTACTGGCCCAACCCCGCCCAGGACGAACTTCACTTGCAATATTCTCCAGACGTAACGCCCCAGCAGATCGAGCTTTACGACCTGCAAGGCCGCCTCGTGCGCACGCAACGCAACGGCTTGGAAAGCCTCGGCATGGAAGGCCTCGCCGCCGGCGCCTACACGATGCGCGTCACCCTTGAGGGCGGCAAGACGTTCACGGACAAGGTGGTGAAGGAATGAGAAAACCGACACCGACGAAGCCTGGACGGAACGTGAACGTCAGGGCTTTGGATGTGGAGGGAAACGAATCTGGCACAAATCCATTCCAGATTTGTGCCAGATTCGTTCTTGGGTCGTCCCGCTCTTTTGTCACCCCTCGTCCACGAGGAACACCGCCACCTGCTTGATGCCGCTTGCCCCGATGACCAAGGTCTGCTCGATGTCGGAGGTGCGGCTCGGCCCGGTGAGGATGGCCATCTGGGAGGGCATTTCCTGCCCGTAACGGTTTTTCATCAGCCTGAACACGTCTTTCATTCCGTTCACGATTTGCTTGGTGGTGGCATAGACGAGCAGGACGTCGGGCAGGGCGTAGGCGGCTCGCGTTTGCGTCAGCGTGTCGGAAAGCACGATGCTGCCCGTTTGCGCCACAAGGCATTCACAATCGGTCAGGCTTACCAATCTCTGCTGGTTTTCATGCTCTTGCGTGGGGGTGAAGCTGATGCCGTTGCGTTTAAGCAGGGCTTGCATGGTAGGGCTGGTGCACCACAGCGGCTCCCATCCGTTTTGGGGCGCCAGTTGGCGGATGCATTCCGTAAACTCGGCCTCGCTTTCCAAGTAGATGAAGATGCCGTCATGCTCTTGGAAATGCTGCACAAAGGTGATGGCAGTGCCGTCTTCTTCCTTGATGGGCACCCACGTCTCCGTGCGTTGGTCGATGTCCTTGAACAAAGCCTCGGGCTTCTCGATGATGGCGTTCCTGATTTTGGCCAGCATCTGTTCCTTATAGGTGGTGTCTTTGTTTTCTTTGTTGTTCCAAGCCATGGGGTTATGCGTTTTGTTCCGGTTCTTGGTGGTCGGTGGTGGTCGCGGGAAGCGTGTCGGAAGGGGATGGAAGCTCCTCGTGGGTGCTCCAGGGGCGTTTGCCGAAGATGGTCTCAAGGTCTTCGCCGAAAATCACTTCCTTGTCGATGAGCTTGTTGGCCAACTGGGTGAGGCCGTCGCGGTGTTCGGTCAGGATCTTGACGGCGTCTTGGTAGGCCTTCTCGACGATTTCGCTCACGCGCTTGTCGATGGTCTCGGCGGTCTTCTCGCTGTAGGGCTTGGTGAGGCTGTAGTCCTGCTGCCCCGTTGAGTCATAGTAGCTCAGGTTGCCGATTTCCTCGTCCAAGCCGTAGTAGGTCACCATGGCGAAGGCTTGTTTGGTCACCTTCTCGAGGTCGGAGAGGGCGCCGGTCGAGATTTGGCCGAAGACGACCTGCTCGGCGGCGCGTCCGCCAAGGGTGGCAATCATCTCGTGATACATCTGCTCCTTGGTCGTAATCTGGCGTTCCTCAGGCAGGTACCATGCCGCGCCGAGCGAGTTGCCACGCGGCACGATGGTCACCTTCACCAACGGATGGGCGTATTGCAGCAGCCAGCTCGTGGTGGCGTGACCCGCCTCGTGGAAGGCGATGACCTTCTTTTCCTCGGCGGTGATGATCTTGTTCTTTTTCTCCAAGCCGCCGATGATGCGGTCAACGGCATCGAGGAAGTCCTGCTTGCCGATGGTTTCCTTGCCACGGCGGGCGGCCATCAGCGCGGCTTCGTTGCACACGTTGGCGATGTCGGCACCCGAGAAGCCCGGGGTCTGCTTGGCCAGAAACTCCTTATCGACGTCGTCGCCGAGCTTCAGGTCGCGCATGTGTACCTCGAAGATTTCCTTGCGTCCCACCACATCGGGCAGTTCGACGTAAATCTGGCGGTCGAAGCGGCCGGCGCGGAGCAGGGCCTTGTCCAAGATGTCGGCGCGGTTGGTGGCGGCCAACACGATGACGCCGGAGTTGGTGCCGAAGCCGTCCATTTCGGTAAGCAGCTGGTTCAGCGTGCTTTCGCGCTCGTCGTTGCCGCCGGTGATGGCGCTCTTGCCACGGGCGCGACCGATGGCGTCGATTTCGTCGATGAAGATGATGCACGGCGACTTCGACTTGGCGTTGTTGAACAGGTCGCGGACGCGCGAAGCACCCACGCCGACGAACATCTCCACGAAGTCGGAACCCGACAGGCTGAAGAAAGGCACGTTGGCCTCGCCTGCCACCGATTTGGCCAACAGGGTCTTGCCCGTTCCGGGAGGGCCGACGAGCAAGACGCCCTTAGGAATCTTGCCGCCGAGTTTGGTGTATTTCTCCGGATTCTTCAGGAAATCAACGACTTCCATGATCTCCACCTTGGCTTCCTCCAAGCCTGCCACGTCCTTGAAGGTGACGTTGACGTTGCTGCTGTTCTTGTCATAGAGCTGCGCCCGCGACTTCCCGATGTTGAAGATGGAGCCTGCGCCGCCCATGTTGCGTCCCATCATGCGCATGAGGATGACGTAGAACACGATGAGCAGCACCAACGGGATGACCCATTCCAAGATGCCAGCCGCCCAGTTGTTGCGGCTTTTGTTGTGGATATACACGGGCTTTGTCACTTCCGTTTGGGCGTTTTCCACCGTTTCCTCGAAACGTTCCAAAGAGCCTATCTTATAGGTGTAGTTTGGCGTCGTGGTTACGGTGCCGTTGGCCTCGGGGAAATACTTGGACAAGCCTTTTTGGTTGAGATAGATCTCGGCATCTTGCTTGTTGATGAGGTCGATGCGCTCCACTTCCTCGTTCTTCAGCAGTTCGACGAGCTTGCCTTGGTCGATTTCTTCCTGTGGCACAGCATCGCTTTTGCCCCAAAAGTTCAGCCCGATCAGCACAGCGAACAAAATGGCATAGATCCACAATATGTTGAAACGTTTCCTGCCATTGTGTCGTTGGCCCGACTGTTTGGGCTGTTTAGGCTGACTGGGCTGGCCGGGTTGCTGACCAGCGTTGTTAGTCTCGTTGTTGTTCATTTAAGTTCTTGATTACAGTTTTGTTAGTCCTCGTTTTGCTTGACAATCCTTTCGGCATCGGCCCAAAGCTCCTCCAATTTGTAGAACTCGCGCTTCGATTCCAGGAAGATGTGGACGACCACATCCACGAAGTCTATCAAAATCCATTCCGTGTTTTCGCGACCTTCAACGTGATAGGGCTTGGCGTGGGTTTTCTCGAAAACCAAGTCTTCCACTTTGTCGGCAAGGGCATCCACCTGCGTCTTTGACGGTGCGTGGCAGATGACGAAATAGTCTGTCACGGCGGTGGTGATTTCCCTCAGGTCGAGGGTGACGATTTCCTTTCCTTTCACGGCTTCCATGGCCTCGATGACGGCGGCCACGATTGCTTCTGCGTTATCGTTCTGATGTCTGACTCTCATATAATTATTTGACTGCGGGACTGCGGGACTTCCAAACCGGGCTTTGACACCTTTCCGCCTTTTTGCGTCATGGCGGAGGAACATCCGCCATCTCCTGAGCAAGAAGGAATACGCTTTTGCTTCATGAGATCGCGGATCATGTCTGCGATGACGACACAAGGCTTGAGCTTGGGTCTCGCGTCAATTATTCGGGCGCAAATTTACGCTTTTTTGCTTAATGGAGTGCGATTTCATGAAATTTCCCTATTTTTGGGCCGCGATAACCTACAAATCATGAGCAGCATTTACGACAGACTTAGGCAAATCACCACTTTCATCTTCGACTTCGACGGCGTGATGACCAACGGCACGGTGTTTTGCGACTTTGAGGGCCATCCTTTGCGCGCCACCAACGTGAAAGACGGCTATGCGCTTCAATTGGCTACCAAGTTGGGCTACAACGTGGCCGTCATATCGGGAGCCGTATGCCCTTCGATGGAGGTCAGGATGAACAGCCTCGGCGTGACCGACGTGTTCACGGGCGTTCCCGACAAGGTGTTGAAACTCAACGAATACATGGCCGGAAAAAGACTGAAGCCTGAAGAAATCGTCTTCATGGGCGACGACATCCCCGACCTTCGCGTGATGCAGGCGGTGGGCCTGTCGGCCTGTCCCGCCGATGCTGCCGCCGAAGTGAAGGAAATCAGCTTTTTCATCAGTACGAAAGGGGGCGGGAAGGGCTGCGTGCGCGACCTTATCGAGCAAACCCTTGTGGCGCAAGGCAAGTGGATGACCGCCGAAGCGTATTCGTGGTAAAAAGTTGGGCTATGCTTGAAAACCTGAAGAAATACAACATCATCCTCGCCTCCAAGTCGCCGCGCCGGCAGGAGCTTTTGCGCGGCATGGGCGTCGATTTCTCCATCCTGACCAAGGAGACGCCCGAAAACATTCCCGCCGACATGCCCTTGGACGAGGTGCCGCAATACCTCAGCAGGCAGAAGTCGCTGGCTTTCGGCGACGATGAGTTGCCTGCCGGCTATCTGCTGATTACGGCGGATACCGTGGTGATTTGCGGAGGCGAGATCATGGGCAAGCCGAAAGACAAGGCCGACGCCGTCGGGATGCTGGAGCGGCTTTCGGGCAAGCGGCACCATGTGGTGACGGGTGTCACGGTGCGCACCAAGGACAAGACGGAATCGTTCGCCGTCCGCTCCGAGGTGGCCTTCGCCCCGCTCGAAACGGAGGAAATCGACTATTACATCACGCATTGCCAGCCTTTCGACAAGGCCGGCGCCTACGGCATCCAGGAGTGGATCGGCTATGTGGGCATCAGCGGTTTGGAAGGCTCGTTCTACAACGTGATGGGCCTGCCCACGCGCCGGTTGTATCAGGCCTTGAAAGGATTTTGATGAATTTCTTACTTTTGCGCCATGAAACGCCTGAGTCTCGCCATATCGCTTTCGCTCTTGCTTGCCGCCTTCGCCTGCGGACGCAAAGCGGACATTGCATCGCAAAAAGTCGTCGGGGAGGCGCAAGTCCATTACGACAGCGGCTTTGTCATGCTTCAGCAGGACAGCCTCTTGCAGGCGTTCCCGCATTTCATCCGAGTGGCCGAAAATTTGGAGGTCTTGCCCGACGACATGACTGACGAGGAAATACTGCTCGTTTCGCGGGCTTATTACCAGATGGCGCATGTTTTCAGAAGGAAAATCGAGACCAACGCGGAGATTGACGCGCTGCGTTGGGCGTTAAACTACCAAAGGTTGATCAACGACACCGTTTGGATGGCATGGACAGGCCGGCAGCTGGCGGATGCTTTCGAAAGCGTCAAGGAAAACGATTCCGCAAGGTTTTACTTAAACAAGGTGATGCCCTGTTTAGACACGCTTTCCGACGACGTTTGGGATTACATTGGCGCCCGACATTTGTTGGCTGATTTGTATTTCGACGACCAGCAACTCGACTCCTGTCTGCTGGTGAAGCGCGAAATCATCGCCTTCAAGACACGGCGAGGCATGGACACCAAAAACGATTCGGTCAGCATGGGGATGAACCTGTTCTTTTCGGGAAACCACGCCGAGGCGAAGCCCTATCTGCGGAAGGCTATGGAAGCGGAGATGGGCGAGGTGGAGCGGGGTGCCATTATGTCGTTGCTTGAGCAAATCTATGAGGAGGAAGGCCAGACTGACAGCGTCGCTTTTTGTCATGGTTTCAACAAATCATACGTCCAGGCCGAATCGGAGCGCGTGAGCGACGGGATGTTGGCCGTGAAGCAGTACGAGCGATACAAAAAGGAACGCGATGCGCGGCTGCAAGGCTTGCGCGAACAGAAACAAACCCGAGTCGCGCAACGGAAGCGTCTCGTTTTTGGCGCGATAGCCGTATTGGTGGCGTTGCTTGTCGCGGCCTATCTGCTCGCTTTGCGCAAGCGGCATCGCAATGTTTTGAAGGACAAGGACTTTGAGGCGTTGGAGCTGAAGGTCATGGCCATTTACGGCGACCGGCTCAACAACAAGATGGAGCGCATCGTGAAGGTGTTCGGCGAGGCTTATCCCGATGCCTTGGCGAAACTGAAGGCCGCCCATCCCGACCTGAGCGCGACCGAGCTTGACGTCAGTGTGCTTTCCATGTTTTCCTTCCGCACGAAGGAAGTCGCCGACCTCCTCGGCCTGCGCGAGAACACCGTGTCGAAATACCGCAGCGGCATCAAGAAAAAGACGCAATCCGATTCGTTTGAGGCGCTTTGGAAACCATTTCTCGGCCAAACTTAATTCGCTAAATTCGCATAATTCGCCGTTTTCTTTGTCGGCGAATGACACGAATTAGACGCATTTCCTGACTTTGACAGTCCCAAACTGTTAATCATATAACTTATTGATTAGCAAAGACAACCAAAAACATCGTTGGTGGTGCGGGTGGCGCAAGGCTGAAAAATGATTACTTTTGTGGCATGTATGTGCGCCGCAAGCGGAACCGAAGTGGTTCAATCAGTATTGTTGTCGTTGACAAGAGCAGGGGGAAGTACCGTGAGATAAAGACCTTCGGCACCTCCATTGAC
>FLNX01003110.1_pt1 | contig 53943 bp, 55 predicted proteins | sample 1140341 | NCBI WGS metagenome assembly FLNX01 (sample SAMEA3878208, study PRJEB12797) | bioreactor metagenome | biome: Moose rumen | place: Sweden | collected 2011-10
ATCGGCGACAATGCCTTCTACCATCTTGGCGACCTTACTTCCATCGTCATTCCGGAAGGCGTGGAGTCCATCGGCAATTATGCCTTCAACACCTACACTACGCCTTCGTCGGGCAACCAAGGCTTGACAAGCCTCACGCTGCCCAGCACTTTGGAGACGATAGGGAACTACGCATTCAACTACAATGCCAACCTTACGGAAGTCACCATCCCCGCCAGCGTGACCTCAATCGGCAACGCAGCCTTTGCGCAGACTGGTCTTAAGCAGGTGATTATGGAACGCGCTACGCCTCCCACGCTTGGCACGAAGACATTCTTTGACAAGACCACGTCAGCAGGCGTCATCATCCCCGGTCTCACCATCTATGTGCCTGCCGCCAGCCTCGAAGCTTATAAGGCGGCCACCAACTGGAGCACCTATGCAGACATCATCACGAGTCAGCCTTCGGTGGTCTTTGAGGACATTGAAGACGAAGAGTGGGAATCTGAAAACGCCGGTGGTTGGGTGTTCATCGCCTCGCCCGTCGTGGGAAGCATAGCCGCCGACGACGTTGAGAACCTCATCCCTGCGGCCGACTTCGACCTTTACCGTTTCAACCAAGCTGCGGAGGAATATGTTTGGGAGAACTACCAAAACCATAACACGACGGAGAGTCCATTCGTGCTTGAGAACGGCAAGGGCTACCTCTATGCGAGAAAGGAAGCCGCCACATTGACGTTCAAGGGGACGTTCAACACGGACGACACGAAGACCGTGGATCTCGACTACACCGACGGCAAGCCCCTTGCCGGCTGGAACGTGGTGGGCAACCCGTTTACCGAGGCGGCCTATGCCAACCGCAGTTTCTATGAGATGAACGCCGCCGGCGACGGCATCGAGGCGGTTTCGGCCTATACGACCACGACCGTTCCTCCTTGCACGGGCATTGTCGTACAGACGACTGCGGAGGAATTGGCAAGTTCCACCAACAAGATTACCTTCAGCAAGACGGCGCCCACCGAGTCCTCCAACAACGGCAACCTGAGCATTGTCGTGGCAGGGCAGGTGACGGATAGGGGCGGCGCTTCGACAGGCTCAACGACCGCCATCGACAAGGCCATCGTGAGCTTCAACGCGGGCGACAGGTTAGGCAAGTTCTACTTCCGCAAGAGCGACGCCTCCATTTACATCCCGCAGGGCGGGAAGGACTACGCCATCGCCGAGGCCAACGTTGGTACAGACGTTGTCTCTACAGACGTCTGTTTCAAGGCCACGAAGGACGGCACCTACGTCCTCAGCGTCAATCCCGAGGGCGTGGAGCTGGATTATCTGCACCTTATCGACAACCTCACCGGCAATGACGTTGATCTGTTGGCCGGCGCTTCGACAGGCTCAGCCGCCTACACCTTTGAGGCCGCGACGACAGACAACGCCTCGCGTTTCCGCTTGGTGTTCTCCGGACAGGCTAACGGCTCGTCGGCGACCGACCAACCGTTCGCCTACTACGCCGACGGCGAAATCCGCATGGTTGAGACATGCCCTGGCGCGGATCTACAGGTTGTTGACATGACGGGACGCATCATCCTTTGTAGAGACGGTGCATGCACCGTCTCTACCAGAGGAATGACGCCAGGCGTGTATGTCCTGCGCCTCGTCAACGGCAGCGACGTGAAGACGCAAAAAATGGTGATTGAATGATACATTAACGACTAAAAACACACAATACGATGAAAAAGACATTATTGACAATAGCAATGGTCCTGGTGCTGGGCCTTGTGGCAAACGCCAAGACCTTGTCCGACGGGTACGCTTGGGAAGACACGGAAGAATACTACGATCCAACCAGTTCGCTCTTCGACTGGAACTCGTTTGTCGGGCTGTTCGACTGGATGTCAAGCAGCCAGGGAGCGGTGAGATCGACCGACCCTTCGGTGGATTTCTTCCTTCCGGGAGAACACGGCTTGACGGACGACATTGCCGTTCCGCTTGGCAGCGGCTTTGTCGTGTTAGTCGGCCTCGGCGCAGCTTACCTTGCAGGCAAGAAACGCAAAGAGGACTAAATCGAAGGCGGAGACGCGCCATGGCGCGTCTCCGCCATTCCGACCAAAAGGTACATCCGAATTTTCGGGTGCGCCTTTTTTTTGTTGCCGTAACGCAAAAACCCATATCTTTGCCCCAAATTAAACCCTGTTCCTATGAAAAAACCGACCTTACTCTGCATCACGGCACTGCTTCTCGCCGCCTGCACACGGCAAATCCCTCAAGCCGATTACAATGTCATTCCACTTCCAAAGGAAGTTCAAATAACTGACAATCAGTTTTTTGTGCTTCAACCAAAGACCGTAGTCTATTACGAAGACGGCCTCCAGCGCGAGGCGCGGTTCCTCAGCGAATATGTGGACGACATCTTGGGCTTTGCCATGGATGTTCAAGCCTATCAAGGCCAAACGGACGGCATCGTGCTGAAACTTGATTCCGACGGTTTCGACCAAGCCGAGGCCTACGAAATCAACATAACGCCTAAGCAAATCACGATCAATGGCGCTGACGCCGCCGGCGTGTTCTACGGCATCCAAACCCTTCGCAAGAGCCTTCCCATCTCTCAACTTACAACTCTCAACTCTAAACTGACTCTCAACTCTAAACTCTCAACTCTAAACTCTAAACTCCCTATCGGAACAATCAGAGATTACCCCAACTTCGCCTATCGCGGCATGCACCTCGACCCTTGCCGCCATTTCATGGACTTGGACTCGGTGAAGATTTATCTCGACATGTTGGCCTTGCACAACATGAACCAGTTCCATTTCCACCTGACCGAGGACCAAGGCTGGCGCATCGAGATCAAGAAATACCCTGAGCTGACGGAGATTGGCGCGTGGCGCGACGGTACGGTCATCGGGCACAACGGCAACCTCTACGACAGCATCCGCCATGGCGGTTTCTATACCCAAGACGAGCTCCGAGACCTCGTGCGATATGCCGCCGAGCGTCACATCAACATCATCCCCGAAATCGACCTGCCGGGCCACATGCAGGCGGCGTTGGCCACCTATCCGCAGTTGGGCTGCACGGGCGGTCCCTACGAGGTGTGGCGGCGTTGGGGCGTGTCGGACGACGTGCTGTGCGCCGGCAACGAGGCGGCCATGCAGTTCGTCGAGGACGTGCTCAACGAGGTGATGGACGTGTTCCCCTCGCCCTATATCCACATCGGCGGCGACGAATGTCCCAAGGTGCGCTGGCAGCAATGCCCGAAATGCCAAGCCAAGATTAAGGAATTGGGCATCAAGGGCGACGAGCGTTTCTCGAAGGAGGACTACCTGCAAAGCTATGTGATGAACCGCATGGCGAAGGTGGTGGAGGCGCGTGGGCGGCGCGTCATCGGGTGGGACGAGATATTGGAGGGCAACGTTTCCGAGACGGCCATCATCATGAGCTGGCGCGGCACGGAAGGCGGCATCGAGGCGGCACAAAAGGGCCACGACGTGATCATGACACCCTCGTCGCACCTCTATTTCGACTACTACCAGAGTGAGGACATCGCCAACGAGCCGAATTGCATCGGTGGCTACCTGCCCGTCGAGCGCGTGTATGCGTTCCAGCCGTTGCCCGATGAGCTGACCCCTGAGCAGCAGCGGCACATCATCGGCGTGCAGGCCAACGTGTGGACGGAATACATCGCCTCGTTCCGCCATGTGCAATATATGGCCATGCCGCGCATGGATGCCTTGGCCGAGTTGCAGTGGAACAACCCGGAGGAGCGCGACTTCGATGCTTTCGTGGAGCGTTGCCGCAAGATGGCGCAATTGTATGACCTGTATCATTACAACTACGCCAAGCACATCTTCAACCCGCAGGCATGGGCCGATACCGTTCCAACCAATTTGGCCACCCGCAAGCCCATCACCTTGCGCGAACAACCGGCAGAGAAATACGCTTACAAGGGCGCGGTGGTGCTCAACGACGGCGAGTTGGGCCGAATCGCCCATAACTCGGGGCGATGGCTCGGCTTCTGGGGGACGCCCTTGGATGCCGTCATCGACTTGGAGCAACCAGCCGAGATGCAGCATGTGCGCTTCCGTGCGATGGTCAAGAAAGGCTCGTGGATCTACAACCCAAGTCAGGCTAAGGTGCTTGTTTCCGACGACGGCGCGACCTTCCATGAGGTGGCGCAGAAGTCCTTCCCGATTTCGGGTTGGGCCGACAAGGACGGCATCTTCACCTACGAGTTGGAGCTTGAACCCGCGTCGGCGCGGTTCATCGAAATCGTCATCAACGGGCACGACCTGCCCGAAGACCACGACGGCTACGGCCATCCCGCGTGGATTTTCGTGGACGAAATCGAGGTGTGGTGATTTTTTTCCTATTTTTGCAGGAATTTAGACGCAAATGGAACCCCAACGACCTTTGATATTGATCACCAACGACGACGGCCACGCGGCCAAAGGGCTGCACAAGCTGACGGCCTTGATGCGCACCCTCGGCGACGTGGCGGTGATTTCCACCGACGAGGTGATGTCGGCCAAAAGCCATTCCTGCACGATTTTCGAGAAGCTGCGTGCCCGCGAGGTGAGCAGGAGCGAGGGCTTCGTGGAGTTTCGCTGCAACGGCACGCCCGTCGATTGCGTGAAGTTGGCCTACCAGAAGCTCCTCCCGCGTCGGCCCGACTTGGTGGTGTCGGGCATCAACCACGGCACCAACGCCGCCACGACGGTGGTCTATTCGGGCACCATCGGCGCGGTCATCGAGGCTTGCATGAACGGGCTGACGGCCATCGGCTTCAGCCTCGACAGCATCGACCGTGAGGCCGACTTCGACCATCTCGACACGGCCATCCTCGAAATCACGAAGAAGGTGCTGAAGGAAGGGCTGCCGCAAGGCGTTTGCCTCAACGTCAACTTCCCCAAGCGCAGCGACGAGCCGCTGCGGGGCATCAAGCTGTGCCGGCAGGCGAGCTGCCGTTGGGTGGAATACTTCGAGGAACAGTATGACGAAAACGGCGAGCTGTTTTACGACCTGAGCGGCGAGTTGGTCAGCGACGACGTGACGCCCGACACGGACTTGTACGCGCTCAGGCACAACTTCGTCGCGGTGGTGCCCACCTGCTTCGACTGGACGGCGCACGCTTGCATGGATACGATGAAAGATTACGAACAGATTAGCATAAAGTCATGAAAATCAAGGATAACTTTTGGCTTGGCTTGTTGGCGGGAGCGGCCAGTTTCGGGCTGTTTTTCCTGCTGCTGAGCCTGATACCGTGGGACAGCCTTGGCAGGTTTTCCACCCGCGCACCCTATCTTTTGGCCTTCATCCCAGGGGTCATCCTGTTTAGGATGCTATTAGTGAAATGGAACCTCGACAAGATGGGTCGCGGTGTCCTCGCCGTCACGGTGGTGGGGATGCTGTTGGTGTTTTTTCTTGTTTGACAAATTGTGAACCAATGAGATACTATATCATAGCAGGCGAGGCTTCGGGCGATTTGCACGCGTCCAACCTCATGGCGGAAATCAAGAGGAAAGACTCCAAGGCGGAGTTTCGCGCCTGGGGCGGCGACTTGATGCAGAAGCAAGGCGCTGAGTTGGTGAAACATTACCGTCACATGGCCTATATGGGCTTTGTGGAAGTGGCGGTAAACCTTCGTAAGGTGCTGGGAAACATAGCGTTGTGCAAGAAAGACTTGGAAGCCTATCGTCCCGATGCCGTCATCTTGGTCGATTATCCGGGCTTCAATCTCCGCATCGCCAAGTTCGCCCACGAAAAGGGCTTCAAGGTGTTTTACTACATCTCGCCTCAGGTTTGGGCCTGGAAACGCCGCCGCGTGAAGAAAATCAAGAAAACGGTGGACAAGATGTTGGTTATCTTGCCTTTCGAGGAGGAGTTCTACAAGAAGTACGGCGTCGATGTGACCTATGTGGGCAACCCGCTCTTAGACGAGTTGGCCAAATTCGGCACATGCAACCGTTCCATCTTCTTGCGCCGCAACAGTTTGGGCGAGAAGCGCGAAATCATCGCCTTGCTGCCGGGCAGTCGCAAGCAGGAGGTGAAGCGGACGTTGGGCGTCATGCTGAAAGTGATTCCGTATTTCCCTGAGTATCAGTTTGTCATCGCCGGCGTTTCGTCGATCGAAACGAGTTTGTACAAGAAGTTGATTGGGCGGAAAGACGTGTTCCTCGTCGAGAACCAGACCTATGAGCTGCTTCAGAACGCGAGTGCCGCCGTGGTCACCTCAGGCACGGCCACCTTGGAAACGGCGTTGCTGTCGGTGCCGGAAGTGGTGTGTTACAAGGCCAACGGCTTCTCGTATCAGATTGCCAAAAGGCTCATCAAGGTGAAATACATTTCCTTGGTCAACCTTGTGATGGGCGAGGAGGTTGTCAAGGAGCTGATACAGAGCGACTTCACCACCGAGAACGTCGTCGAGGAGCTGAATCGGTTGCTTCACGACGGCAAGCGTCAGCGCAAGCTGCTTGAGGATTATGACGAGCTGCAAGACCGTCTCGGCAATGCGGGGGCGTCGGCAATGGCGGCCGAGGTCATCTGCAAGGCGTTGAAATAGCGATTCATGGCGAGCTGGAGCAAATATCCCTTTGTCAGGATCTTGGTGCCGTTTGCCTTGGGCATCTGGTGCCGTTTCTTCTTTGCCCCGTTGCCCGTCCCCGAAGTCACCTTGATGGCGGTCATGGCGCTGCTGTTTGCCTTTGTCGTGGCGGCGGTCGTCATCAAGAGCCGCAGGCTCAACTGGCTTTTCGGAGCGGTCATGGGGTGTTACCTTGTCATGGCGGGCTATTCCTTGACGCGGGTCCACGAGGCCTCGGTGCAACGGTCGTATTTCCGCAACTTCGAAGGCGATGCGCGCTATTATGTGGCACGGGTTTATGAGCCGCCGAAGGAACGCGACAACAGCGTCAGGGCCTTGTTGGAGTTGGAGTACCAGTTTGGCGACACCGCCCCGTCGCGCCCCGTCACGGGCAAGGCGATGGCCTATTTCCAAAAGAGCGATTCCGCCTTGGCCTTGCGCTATGGCGACTTGATAGCGATTGCGGCGCCGATAGGGGAGGTGGCAGGCCCGAAAAACCCCGAGGAGTTCGACTATCGTTCCTATCTGCTGCGGAAAGGCGTCACGGGGCATGTCTATCTGAAAGACGCCGACTGGATCGACCTCCATACGAACCAAGCCAACCCTTTGTTTGCCTTTTCCTATCGGTTTCGCGACAAGCTGATTGCCTCGTTGCGCCACTGCGGACTGGAAGGGCACGAGTTGGGCGTGGCGGCGGCCATCCTTTTGGGTTACGACGACTACCTTGAGGACGAGATGCGCCAAAAGTACGTCGCGGCAGGCTCCATGCACATCTTGTGCGTTTCGGGGATGCACGTCGGGATCCTTTATCTTGTGGCCTCGTTCCTGTTGGGTTTCCTTGGCCGGAAAAAGTGGCACAAGACGCTGAAAAGCCTCCTTTTGCTGGCTTTCATCTGGTATTATGCCCTCATTGCCGGACTGTCGCCGTCCATCCTCCGTGCCAGCCTGATGATCAGTTTCGTCATCATCGGCGAGATGATAAGACGCAAAGGCTTCGTAATCAACTCGATAGCGGCTTCTGCGTTCATCTTGCTGTGCGTCAACCCGAACAACCTGCTCGACCTTGGCTTCCTGCTTTCCTATTCCGCCGTCATCGGCATCGTGACCTTGCAACAGCCGATCTACCGCCTGTTGTATGTGAAGAACAAGCTGTTGGACAGGGCTTGGGAGATTACTGCGGTGGCGTTGGCGGCACAACTCGCCACGCTGCCCTTCACCTTGTTCTATTTCCAGCAGTTCACGACGTATTTCTGGCTCAGCAACCTGTTCATGACGCCGATTTCCTTCTTGGTGGTCATGGGCGGGATGCTGCTGCTCTTGGTGTCGTGGATTCCCTTTGTCAACGTGGCGTTTGGCTATCTCGTCTGGGGCATGATTTATGTGATGAACTTTGTGGTCGCATGGATCGACAGGCTGCCGTTTTCCATCATCAAATGGCTGTATGTCAGCGAGTTTGAGTTCCTAATGCTGCTGACGGCCTTCTTGCTCCTGCTGTTGGGGGTCGTTTTGCAAAAACGCCGCTTGTTGGTGGGCACGCTGACCGCCTTGCTGCTGCTGATGGTTTCGGTCACTGTGCGCCATTATCGCATGGACGACCAAAGTGGCATGGCCTTTTTCAGCCTTCGCAATCACACCGCTGTCGATTGCATCAAGGGTGGGCAGCATGTGCTGGTGGCCGACGCCCTCTTGAGCGAGGATGCGTCGGTGGTGGACTACAGCTTGAAGGGCTTTTGGGCCAAGCGCAATCTTTCGCCGCAGCCCGAAGTGGTCGCGTTGGACGAGGACTATGACGGGCCTTATCTGCGGAAGAAGTCCAATCTCGTCACCTTCGAGGGCAAGTTGCTGGCGTTGTGGGACGACAATTGGGCCGTTGAAGACAGCCTTTCTTATCGTTTACCCGTTGATTATCTGTTGGTTACAAAATCGATGGAAGGAGGTAAACGTGCTGATTTACAGTCGATTACAAACGGCTATGATGTCGGGGTTCTCTTGATTGACGGCACGGTGCCGCAGTATCTTGCGAGGCAGTGGGAGCAGCAGGCCGCCCTTGTGGGACTGCCTTGCCAAAACTTGGGCGATGGCGCTTGGTTGGTCGGCTTTGGCGATTAGTCATGCTTGCATTGGCGCGACAGTCGTGGAAAACGCCGTTTTATAAGCTGTTGAAAACCAACGAAATGCACAAGCGTACAGAAAAATATTCAAAAAAATGAGAAAAAAACCTTGCCAATAACGAAAAAGGTTGTACTTTTGCATCCGCATTCGAAAGAAAGGTTCTTTTTAGATTTGTGTTTGGTCCGGTAGTTCAGCTTGGTTAGAATGCCTGCCTGTCACGCAGGAGGTCGCGAGTTCGAGTCTCGTCCGGACCGCAAGAGCGCAAGTGATTGAAACTTGCGCTCTTTGCTTTTATATACAAGCGATTCCATCGTTTACAAAACACTATCAACGAAAAAAAAGATTTGCACTTTATGTCACTTTGTTTCTACTTTTGCAGTCGAAAAGTTGAACAATAGTTGAACAATTCAGGGACTCAAAATGGCAACTACATTCAAATACGAAGTGTCCCCTTATAAACGTAAGGACGGAATGCTTCTAATCAAAATACGCATGATACATAATAAGGAGGTCGTGCGCAAATCATCATCCATCTATGTGAGCAAGGACCAGTTGAGCCGTGACCTTGCCAAGATCAAGGACTACCAAGTTTTGGATTTGATTAACACGCAGCTTGACAGATTGCGCAAGTTAGTGATGGGTATCGAAGACGCGGAGTTTTATAGTGCCGAAGACCTTTGGAGTATTTTGGCTGATAAAATGAACGGCAACGATGGGTTTCGCATTGACTTCTTCGAATATGCAGAGTCTAAGATGGCTTCGATGGAGCCTAAAACCGCAGAAGGCTATAAGACGAGCATAAATGCCTTGAAGCGGTTTTTGAGGCACGAGACACTTGATGTGAATGACCTCACGTATAAAATGCTGGTCGATTTCCGCGATTTTCTCGAATCTGAGCCGTCTTTGTCTAACGGGAAGGGAAAACACCAGGCGAAGTCGAAAGGCTCGCGAGCGGTGAGTTATTACCTTTCTTGCCTGCGTCACATCCATAACCTCGCCAGAGAAGAATTTAATGACGAAGACATTGGTCTGATTCGCATACCGAGACAACCTTTCAGAAAAGGGCTTATTCCACCGCAACCAACCACCGAACACAGAACATTGACCGTCGCCCAAATGAAGGCGTTGGCCACTATTGAACTTCGCCAAGGTTCGCAGGCAGCACTCGCACGTGATGTCTTTTTGTTGAGCTTCGCCATGATAGGCGAGAACACGATAGACCTCTACCATGCCACCGCCGACGAGGTGAAGGATGGTATTCAGATCTACAACCGCCGTAAGACTGATAGTGTCCGAACTGATAATGCTTTGATGCAGGTGCGTATCGAGCCGGAAGCGGAGGCATTTATTTCAAAACATCACGCAAAAGATGGGTGCCACTTGTTCAGCTTTCATGCTCGATACAGCGACCACAAGAATTTCAATAACATGGTGAACAAAGGGCTGAAAAAGGTGGCCGAGGCTGTCAATGCCTTGGACGGGGAACGTCTGCCCGAAGGTCTTAATTTCTACTATGCAAGGCATACATGGGCCACGATCGCCCGTAACGAATGCGGTGTCAGCTTTGACGAAGTCCATGAATCACTTAACCACGCCAGACGTGGCAGCGACAGAGTGACCGATATCTATGTTGAGCGCGATTTTTCGCGAGTATGGTACGCTAACCGCAAGGTGCTTGACCTCGTGTTTTGCGGCCTTACGGCAAATCAATGACAAATCCGCGCTGATCGAGATGCACTTTGTTCGTCCAGATGGGAATGTATGAGCAGATGAATCCGATGCCGCCTGCAACGCAAAAGCCGACACCGAGCTTCGCCAGCGGCTCCATGTCAGAGAAGCCCTGCATGGCGACAGGCGAGGAGAGCAAGAGGCAGGCCGCCCCGATGCCTTCCAAGGCGAACGATCCGAAGGTAATTTGCGAGTGCAAACGAAGATTGTCGTTAATATAAACAAGTTCTTTGTTGGTGTTCTGTAGGCTTCTGAACATCACCGAAATACTATCATTAGCTGTTTCCGTTTTGGAAACAGTCTGAGCCTTCGCCCCGAAGGCCATGGCCGTCAATGCCACGGTAAGTATTAACTTTTTCATTTATTCAGTTTTTATTCCCCCTTTTCCAGTAAGTAGCCATTCCGGATTGAATCCGTAAACTAAGCAGGCGGTTTCAAGCCATCGTATTTGCGCGCCTCTCTTTCCGAGCATGAAGGCAGAAATGTTTTGCCTATATGTTCCGCATTTCGACGCAAAGTCTTCGAGACTTATACCTTGCGACTGCAAGATTTGTATTGCCTTTTTCAGCCTGTCTTCGGTGTCAATCATGGTTTCAGTGTTTGTTTAGCCATTTCAGGAAACTTTTTATTTCCGTTTTTGTGGTCATATATGAGCCTGCGGTAAATTCAAGGTCACCAATATGATAGAAATACAGATAGCTACCAGTAACGTTGCAATTGTATTTGTCGATTTTGTAATCCCCTTCTTTTTCAAAAAGGGCAAGAATGTCTTGGAGAGATGCAATGGACTCATTCCTGTTTCCAAGTTGAATCATTACAGTTTTGTTTTCAAACTCATTGTCGCTGTTTATGCTTAGATGATAGGTGCCGTTCTTTGTGTTATGAACGAATCTGTAACAGTTCTTGATTGGGAAATCGAATTCTTTCCCTTTCTCCTCGATGGTGATTTGTGCTGACATGCTTGTGCTAACAACGAATAGCATCAATGCGATTATTAGTTTTTTCATATTGTTATTGTATTGAGTTATTTTATTTGTAAGTTCTCTTTAAGCAAAGAAATCATTTCGTCAATCTGCGCGTCCTTCCGTTTAAGGCTCTCAGCTTGGTCTTCTATCACTTTCCAGACTTTGGCTGGAATGATGACGTCGTTCCCAAGTGCTTCTGGCTGTGGGTCTGTAGTTGTCATCGGGCCTTCCCCGAATTTGAGCCATCGCGAGCTGATGAACGGATAGGCGGTTAGGAATTTGCTTATTACCGTTTCTGGGACTTTCTCCTTTTTCGGGAGCTGGCTTATTGTCGATGGGTGAATCCCCGTCTCGTCGCTAATCTGCCTCTGGTTGCGCACCTTCTTTGTGTCGAGGAGGTAGCGTATCGCCTCCAGTATTCTTTCCTTTTCTTCCATATTATGATATTTTTTCGATTATTCCCAGTAGTCGGTCGATTTGCTCTTGGCTCTTTGCCGTGATTTTTTGCTGCTCGCTGATGGCTTCTATTGCTCGGAGCAGTGCCTTGTCGGTGTTGACGTTTGTCCAGTTGTTATTGTCACCTTTGATGTTATTGTCACCGATTACGGTGTTGTTTAGCATCTCTCCCTCTCCTGTAAGTAGCCACGTTTTGTTTAATTCTGGAAACGCTTTGATGATATCCTCAATTTTAGATGGTGAAGGGCTGTTTCGGAGCTGATTTAGATAACCATTGGATAATTTCGCCTTCCTTTCGAAATACGATTGATTGATTCCTGTCGCATTTATGAAAACCATAATACGTTCTTTTACAGTCTTTTCCATTTTTGATTATTTAGATTGATTATAAATTAGATAATATTAGATAAATTTTCATAGATAAATAGTTGTTATTTGAGATAGTTTATCTATTTTTGCGTTCTAAATACAAACAAACCAACTGCAAAAATAAATAAAATATGATTAAAACTAAACAAAACGACAAAAAAGCCACGGCATTCCGTAAAGGTTGGCTGCGTCTTGACCCCCAGCATCAAGAGGTTGTCAAAAATGCCATCATGCAAGTGCTGGAAGTGAAAACCTACGCATCCTTCTTGAACTATAAGAACGGAAAGCGTGAAATGAAGAAATCGCAGGCTAACGAAGTCGAGGCGATTTTTGCGAATTACAATGTGAACGACATTTGGGGAATGTACTAAAACAAAAACTTGTCATGGAAAGAAAATTTGAAAAAGTAACAGGTTATGTGTTTGGCGCGGTGTTCGCGGCATGTGCCGTGACCGCTTTGCTTGGCATTGTCTTTAAACAAGCCTATTGGCATCTGTTTTCCTTTGTCGTCACGACCTCTCTATCCGTATTCTTTATCCATAACGCTATTAAAGGAGAATAAGCCATGTTTAAGAGAAAGAAAGAACTACTACACAAGCAGGTTGTCATCGACGCTTTGCAACAACAGAACTCGAAGCTTCGCGTTGAAATCGCTGACAAAGTCAAAGAGGCAAACGAAGCCATTGAAGCGAAAGAGGCGGAACGCCTTGAATTGTGCGATCAGTTGGGCGAAGCACAAGACCTCATCAATGTGCTGAGGGCAAAGAATGAACGCCTTACACAGGGCTTGAAGTCAGCCAACAAGGAAAACCGTTTCCTTGTTGGCACCAATCACAATCTCGCCAAAAAACTCAATGTGAGGCCTGTAAAATCCTTCAATAAACAGGAGGAATACAGATGAAGCGTGAGTATGCCGAAATCATGCGCGAGGCCGCGAAGGCTGGTGCTGCCGAAATGCTGAAGGTGTTGAAGCCCGAGGCCGACAGTATGAGCCAACGCGAGGCCTATGCCACTTTCGGCATCGCTTTCGTGAAGAAAAACGAGCAAGACGGCAACCTGACCATCATCAGGAAAGGGTCGGCCAAAAACTCGACAAAGTACTATTCGCGTGCCGAGCTGATTGAGCTGGTTGCGGCCCGGAACGTGTGCATAAACATAATCAGCGTAGAAAACAACAAACACAAATCTTATCATCATGGGACTTATTAGAAGACCTTCAGAGTTGGTAGTGAAACCAACATTGGCCATGCTCATCTATGGCCAGCCGGGTATCGGCAAAACCACATTGGCCTGCTCCGCTCCCGATCCAGTCTTGTTTGACTGCGACGGCGGCGTGACGAGAATCAACGGCGCACACATGGTGCCCACATTGCAAGTCGAGAAATGGGAAGACATCGACGCTGCACTCAAAGAGATTGAGGGAAGCAAAGACTATCACACCATCGTCATCGACACCTGCGGCAAGCTGCTTGCCTTCATGGAAGGCTACATCAAGTCAACCGACACAAAAAAGACCCTCAGCGACCGCAGTGGCGGCCTCACCTTAAAAGGCTACGGAGCCAGAAAGCAAATGTTTATCAACTTCATCAACCGTGTCAGGCTCACAGGCCGAAGCCTTGTTTTCGTTGCGCACGAACAGGAACAGAAGCGAGGCGATGATACGGTGCTCCGTCCTGAGATTGGAGGCTCATCGGTAAACGACCTTATCAAAGAGTTGGATTTGGTCGGTTACATGGAAGCCAGCGGCGACGGCGTGGCCATGACACGAACCGTCAGCTTCAACCCTTCAAGCCGTTTCTATGCCAAGAACACATGCAACCTGCCTGCCGTGATTCCGCTTCAGGTCACAGTGGACGCAAACGGCAACCCTGCCGCAAAGAACGATTTTCTATCCCGAGTCGTCAACGATTATTTCCGACGTCGCAAAGAGGACCAAGAAAAGGTCGCCGACTTCGAGGACCTGATGAGCATGATTGATGCAAGGATTGTGGAAGAAGTGGTTGATGCCAATACCGCCAATGCCTTCATCTACGACATGCTACAGATCCAGCACATATACAACTCGAAGGAGTTGGCATCGCAACGCCTCTCGAAGAAGGCTAATGAACTGGGATTGACTTACAACAAAACAAAGCAAGCGTATGAACAGCCCGAAAAGAAAGCCTGATTTCAGGATTTACCCTTCGCTTCTTGACAAGTTCCAAGAGTTCCTCGACTACGAGACCGCAGCCGAGGACCCTTGGAACAAGGTTAGCGAAACGGCCATGGCCGCAGGCAAGTACCCTGACAAGGAGGTAGGAGATTACATCCTCACCCATGACGAAATGTGTGACAAACTGGAGCAAGAATTGGTTGACGCTATCAACCGAGTGCCGCATGAGCCTTGGGAGGCCGCCGACAAAGGTACCTGCTTCAACGAGGTTATCGACATGCTTCTCGACGGGCGCGACTGCCAGTATGAGGGTATGACCGTCACGATGGAAGAGGACAGCAATACCGTCACGGCCACCCTCGACGGCTTTACATTCCTGTTTGACCTCGAGTTTTGTAAAAGTGTTGCGGAAGGTCTCATCGACAGTGCGTCGCAGGTGTTTACCTCTGCAACCATCGAGACCGAGCACGGTTTGGTCGAATTGTACGGCTATGTCGATGAGTTCCAGCATGACAAGGTTATCGACTTGAAGACCACAAGTAGTTACGACTTTTTGAAGTTTGAGCGCAAGTGGCAAAGACATCTTTATCCGTATTGCCTTGTCCAGAATGGTTACGAAGTGGATGGCTTCGAGTATCGCGTTATCAAGTGGAAAGGTGGTACCAAGAGCCAACCCGCTTTGAGCGGTGAGGTCATTCCCGAATACTACACCTATACCCATGAGGAAAGCGAGAACCTGCTTAAAGATATGATTGACCAGTTCCTCGACTGGCTCGAAGCCAACAAGGAGCGTATCACCGACAAGAAGATTTTTGGTGGTGAGAACGAGCCGGAGAAGTCCAAGGTCGCCATTGCAGACGACGTCGATAGCGACTTCATCATTGACGAGAAGTTCAGGTTCCTGCCTGCCAATCTCGGTCATTTCGAGACCTTGGAGGATGCGATGCAATCCCTCTCCAAGGCGGGCATTTTCGCCACCACGGAGGGGACAACTGCCTCTCGCGCCCTTTCCGAGGACGAGTTGCAGGAAATCCGCAAGTCCATCACCGACATCGTGGAGGATGAGCGTATCGACGCGGTTCAGCAAGTGGCCGAAGCCGCCGCCTTCGAGGAGCGAATGAAGGCCGAAATCAAGCGACGCAAGGAACAGGCGCAGGCCATCCTGTCGGAGATTGACGAGCGCATCATGGAGAAGGCCGAACAGGTGAAGGGCAACCGCAAGAGCGTAAGCCTGAGCGGAACCGAAACCATCCGTATCAGCGTGAGCGACAAGAACCTTTATTATCATCTTGAGAACGGCGCGTTGGTGCTTGCCTATGTCGGCTATGCCAGCAACGACGAGATGAGCGGGCTTTTCTACCAGGCCGAGGTCAACGAGAACGCGATGGGGAGCCTGTTCGACATAAAGGACTTCGCCAAGGAGCGCACTTTCGAGGTGCTGAATATTGGCGACTTCGCGGACGAGGAATTGATAGGCCGCGAAATGATCGTCGACCCCGAGAAGACACACTTCACGGATTTCGTTGACGAGGACAGCGGCACCGTAAAGACGACCAAGAGCACGAAGCGGTTCGGCTTGAAGAAGCTGCCCGCCAAAATCACGGCCAAAACCCTTGAAAAACTCAAGGCAGATGGCTTTGACACCATCATCGTAAGCAAAGAGAAGGAATGAGTTGGGCAGAATTCGAAGAAAGATTCGGTGAAAGCCGGGAGGATTTCATCGAAGAGCACGAAGTCAGTTGGGAGCAGGCCCAGGCTGATGCAGCCGGGGTCCCGTTATTCGGTCCGCTATGAAAAGACTACCTACTGACAAAGAATGGAAGACCGCGTTAAGGTTGCTGGAGAGGCTGACAAGCCCCTCCGGCACTTGGCGCGACGATGAGACAAGAAGAATCACCAAGCAATATTTGAAGAAATGGAAATCAGAGAAAAAGAACATTTCAACGAAGGGGATTTGATATCCTTGCGAGGCAAAGTGTATCTTGTGCATAGGCAAAAGTCGAGGATGTGTGTGCAAGAATGTGGCATGTACGATGGCAGTGTTCGCCGATGCACAGGATTTTGCTATCGCCTTGACGAAGATTGCTTTGTGTTCAAGTATGTTGGAGAAGAAACGTGCTTCCCAAAAGAAGCGGTGGCATTTACGACGCCATTCGATAGCCGCTATCGTGAGAAGCTGAGTAGAATCCGACGAGAACAGAAAGGTGCTTGCCATGGAAAGCGGTTGGGTTAAGTTGCATCGACAGTTGAAAGATTGGGAGTGGTACGGCAATCCAAATATGGTTGCCTTATGGATTCATCTGTTGATTTCGGCAGCCTATGAAGATAAGGTTTGGCGTGGCTTGACCATCAAGCGCGGTACCTTAGTCACATCAATGGCCAAGTTGTCGGCAGAGGTCGGCTTGTCGCCGCAAACACTACGGACCTGTTTCGACAAACTTATTCGTAGCGGAGAAATCACAAAGCAATCAACAAACGAATTTACTATTATAACGATTTGTAAATACGACGATTACCAGCTTATTGTCGATGTCAACCAACAAACGAACCAACAAACGAACCAACAAACGAATCAACAAACGAATCAACAAACGAATCAACCACAGATTAATAATATAAGAAATAAAGAAGGAAAGAATGATTTACCTTCTTCTGACGAAGAAGGTTTGTCGGGGTGCGATGCACCGCCGACCCCTCAAGAGGCGGTCGATTACGAAAAACTTGTTTTGTTTTTCAATGAAAAGACACAAGGGGTATTCGGGAAATTGCGTCATCCACTCGGAGATGGCCGTAAAAAGAATATTAGGGCGCGTGTGGCGCAGTTCGGGAAGAAGGCCCTTGAAGAAGTGATTTTGAAGGCCGCTGCGTCCGATTTCCTGAAAGGCCAAAACCCGCGTGGCTTTGTCGCGACATTTGACTGGCTCATCCTACCGAAGAACTTCGAGAAAACCCTTTCTGGTAATTATGACAACAGAGAAAGCAACTTAGCCAAAGGCGGCGGCTACAAAGGCGATGCCACTATAGGAACGGATTTCAGTTATAAAGAGTAAAATTATGGAGATAAAGAAGAATTTCGACATCAAAAGCACCATCATTGAGGTGATGGGAAAGAATGACCACGCTACCGCGCCAGTGCGGTTTCATCTGCCATTTGATACCCAGCAACTTTCCCAGTTGCTCGGCGTATGCTATAAGGCCGAGGTTATCAAACGAGTGGATCCTGCCAAATACCAAAACCTCAATCAAGAAATGAAGACCAATATTACGCGAGTGGCCAAGTGGTTGTGTGACCCCAACAAACGGCCAGGCCTGCTTCTATATGGCGGGGTGGGTACAGGAAAAACAACTTTGCTCCAAGCCATGGTGTATGTCATCAATAAGGCTTGTTGCAAAGAGAAGGATGAGAACGGCAAATCGGTTGAGACGCTTAACGGAAAACCCATAGCCATCGTCAAGGCAAAGGAAATCGTTAAGGCCAGTTTCATCGAGCCTAATAGATACGACTTGATGACTAACACCACATTGTTGGCCATCGACGAGCTGGGAGTGGAGCCAGTAGAGAGCAAACTGTTTGGCAACACCTCGGAGCCCATCGTTGACCTGTTGTGTGAGAGGTACGACCGTCAACGCTGCACGCTCATCAGCACAAACCTAAGCAGCGAGATTATCTTGGAGCGGTACGGCAAGCGTGTTTCGGACCGGTTCAATGAAATGTTCACAGCCGTGCCTTTCACGGCAGAAAGTTATAGAGTATGAGTGATGATTTCCATAAAGGGACGGAAGGCTGCGGATGTATCATGGCTTTTGTCGTTGTCGGCATCTTGGCCATTGCCGTAGCTGGCGTTTGGATTTTGTTTACATGAGAGACCTTGAACATAAAATCCAATGCGGTTGCGTGAGATGGTTCCGTGTGCAGTACCATCAATTTGCCGACTTGCTGTTTGCCGTTCCCAATGGCGGTGCCCGTGATGTAGTGACGGGTGCGAAGCTGAAAGAAGAAGGTGTCGTGGCCGGAGTTGCCGACCTCATCCTATTTCTTCCCCGTAAAGGCTTCCACGCCCTTTGCATCGAAATGAAAACGGTAAATGGGGTGCAAAGGAAAACGCAAAAGGATTGGCAGGAAAAGGTCGTGGCGCAGGGATATAAGTATGTTGTCTGCCGAAGCATCGACGATTTTATTGCAGTCATTCAAGATTATTTGTAAATAATGCAGAAAAATAAATAAAATATTTGCAGGTATAAATAATTTGTGTATTTTTGCGACATAATTCAAACGACAAACTAAATCAAGAAAGGGACAAAAAAATGACACAACAGGAATTCACAAACAGAACGGGTTACACGCCAACAGCCCAAGAGTTCGAGAAAATCAACGAAGTCTATATGATTGTAGATGATGATAAAGACACCTTCTGCATGAAGTGGAAGAGAGCTAATCGCGAACTTGTTGCTTGGCAAAGGAAAGCGAAAAAGGCCATTGATGAAGCATTGCAGGCGTTGTACGCCGAATATGTGAAATGGATAGGCATTGCCGATGTAAGAAGGCAAGACCCTCTCGTAAACTTCCACAATGCAAGGCTTTCTGCTTTGATTGAAGCAGAAAACAAAAGAGATCAACTCAAAAGACACATTGATTTTCTGAATAAGTAGTATAAACATCGGGGCGGCTCACCACCGCCCCACAAAACAACGCAACAATGAAAACACGACACATCCCCACAATGCCCAAGGAAAGGGCAAAGCAAATCATCCTCAACTCCGATTCATCGCTCACAAAGGAAATGGTCAATAACTACTCCGACAGCGAAATAAAGGAATGCATCAAGCACCTCGGTTTCAAAGTAAAATTCAACTTCTAATCGCCATGAAAGACCTCAATAAGTACATCAATAAACCTAATTACTAATCATTAAAAAGAAAGGGACTGAAAATGACCAATCAAACGAAAGTCGCATTGCGCAACATCGAAGTGAACACCAAAGAGTACGAATCAGTACACCAGAAAGCACCTCGCAGGGTTGGAGTATGGGCCTTCTCCATCGGCAACAAGGATGCCTTCGATGATGTCGATAAGGCGTTTTGGACCGGCTCGATGAAGTACACCGATGCCGTAAAGATGGCGAAACAAGAGGCTAAGAAGCAAGGTGCCACCATCATCTATGTAATGCCTTAATAGGCATCGCCGCTGTAGAGAATAGGTGGAGTAGAGTTAAAAGCGTTGGTCTCCATCCCAGCCCGATACTGGCAGCGGCACAAACACGCGGGGCTAAGTATTCGCTCAAGACCTTGGAAAATCAGCCTTCCGAACGGTGTAAGCCGTCAATCGGTAAATTTGGAAGAGTCGAGGGAGAGGTTCTAAAGGTTTCACTCCTAAAATGAAGCGATGCTCACCGATAGAGTGAAAATGGCGTTTTGTGGTCACGATACGACCTGTGGAGAAAATATCGTATGGACGGTATTTTTCTCTATGTAATCATTATGATGACAAAATTATTATCTTTGCAGCGTCATCAAACTGATTATAAAATGAAGCTCAACAAAATCAAACCCAATCCAAACAACCCTCGCGTCCTTCGTGACGATAAGTTTGAGAAGCTGAAAAAATCCCTCATTGAGTTTCCCGAAATGATGGAAAAACGCCCAATTGTCGTTGACGAGAACAGCGTTATACTTGGCGGAAACATGCGATATCGTGTATTGCAAGAAATCTATGGAAAGAATGGGGGAATCCCCGATTCATGGGTGATCAAAGCTGATGGATGGACGGAGGAACAGAAGAAGCAGTTCATCATAAAAGACAACGCCGCATTTGGTGAATGGGATTGGGACCGCCTCGCTAACGAGTGGAACGCTCCAGACCTTGCGGATTGGGGTATTGACTTCCCCAATGACTGGGCAAAAGATGGTGACGACATGAATTTTGACGACTTCTTCAACGAAGGTGATGGCGCAAAGAAGAAAGGAAAATCGGATGAAATCGAAGTGACGGTTTCAATTCCAAAATCACTCGAGGATAAGTTGGAAGACATCAAGAAAGCCTTGCAACTGACTTGTCAAGAGTGGGAAGGGGTGAAGGTATTGTGATGGAAATGCTTCATCTTCCTGACAATATCAAAATCCATTATGCTGGTTGCGAGAACCAGAAACAATACTTGGCAGCCAATCTGCAAGGCATCAGGTATGGCCTCTATACCTGTTACCCTTTCGTGGAAAGAAAGGTGTTCGCCCATGTCAAGTCGCCATTGCTGGCAAATAAGGGCCAGAACAATCCAGCCGTTGATATACCAAGGAGGTTGAACTCCGAACTTAACCATGTCATCCAGGACAGCGGATTGTTCACTTTGATGTTTGGTTCTCAAAAGACGGTACAGAAAAACACGAAGCTCATTGGCAAGTGGTATGACGCGCTCGTTGAGTTCACTTTGGAACATGGTGCCCATGTCACTTGTGTCGAATGTGACTGCCAGAAACTCTTCGGCGTTGATCTTGCTTGGGAGTTTCGTGAGAGGATGAAGAAAGACCTCACCAACCGGCAAATCAATGTCTTTCACATGGAAGATGGGAAAGAAGGCCTTGACCGTCTCATCGAGTTTTCGGATTATATCGCCATATCGGTGCCGGAGCTTCGTTTCGCCAACAAGAAGGGCTATGTGGTTTCGCTTGCACGTTACATCAAAAAGCGCAAGCCTTCAATCGATATACACCTGCTTGGATGCACAGAGCTTTCCTTGCTGAAAGAGTGTCGTTTCTGCACCAGTGCCGATAGCACCTCGTGGATTTCCCCAAACAGGTACGGAATTATCAACAAACGGCATATCTCGCAAATCGACATCGACAAGGTGAAAAAGATGGTTGGCGAAGAGAAGTACGGCCAACTGAGCGCCCATCTTAACGAAAGGGCAAGCGCGACACTTTTCCTGAATCTGGAAATCCTGAAAAAGCAATACCAGGAAACAGCTGGTAATCAAGACTATTATTCAGAACTCTAATTATCAACAAATTAAAATTATTTTCAAAATGAAAAAGACAAATGAAAACTTGATGCTGTTGAATCTCTTTTTCTGCATCAGCATCGTAATCGCAAACGTGGTCGGCTGTAAAGTGGTCGACTTCGGCTTCTCGGTCTTTGGCCATCGATGCATTTCGTCTGGCGGCGCATTGACCTACGCAGTGACTTTCCTCTGCACCGATATCATCGGCGAGATTTGGGGAAAGCACGAGGCACACAGGGCAGTCCGGCGCGGATTGCTCATCCAAGTGTTCGCCCTGCTGCTCATCATCGGCACACAGTTCCTTCGTGCCGTCGATCCGAACATGCAAGCGGCCTATGAAACTTTGCTTGGCCAATCTTGGTGCTTCGTCATCGGCAGCCTCACCGCCTATCTGTGTTCCCAAAGTTGGGACGTGTTCATTTTCCACCGCATCCGTGAGAAGCTGGCGGCAAAACCGAAACTTCGCTGGATTTGGAACAATGCAAGTACTATGACATCTCAAATCATCGACACTTTTGTTTACGCCATGATTTCTTTTGGCATCGGTATGGGATGGCTTTGGCATGAAGGAGGCTGGGGACAACTCCTTGGCCTTATGATTGGGCAGTATGGAATCAAGTTCCTACTCGCCTTGCTCGACACTCCGTTTTTTTACATATTCACTCGTAAACCTATTAAAAACACACAACAATGAAGAAATTCCTTATCATCATGGGGATGTTGCTTTGCATTCAGGCGACAGCCCAAACGACCGCAGAACTTTATGTCGGCCAACAGCAAAAAATCTTTCTGGAAAGGACAGCCGTTGAGGATAATTCCGTGACCTTCGGCTACCTCGAAGCGACCTACCAAGGTGGTGCCATGTTCAAGGCCTTCCATGAGCAAAAGTTTTGGGAAGTCCCAATCTTCGGCCATGTGGAGTACCAAACGACCTTTGACGGCAATCATGTGTGCCTCGCCGGCGGTGGCTTCTACAAATACTTCGAAAATGGTTTCCTTGAACTTTGCCCGATTTACCGATATGATGGGCAGAGTAATTGGCAGCTCTCCTTTGTTTACCTGTTCAATTGGAAGTATCTTGAACTATATGGGTACAACCATCTGTGGGGACGGAATTACGCTTGTTTCTTCGGAGAAGAGAGGCTGCATTTCAAGCTGGGCGACCATTTCCGAATAGGTGTTGCCGTTGATTTGGCCTACTTCGACAAATTCACCATTACGCCATATCTCGGCATTAGGTACGACATCTGATTATGGAAGGGCGCGACGAAAAAGGTAGATTCGCAAAAGGAAACAAACACGGACACCGATTTAGCAACGGCGACGCAACGGAGTGTCAACAAAAGTCGTTGGTTGCAAGGAAAGAGAATCAAAGGGTGACCGATGTGGTTCGTCGCGTCCTTTCCGAAAAGGGCTCAAAGGTTGACAAAACCAAATTGGACGACTTTGTTGAAAAGGTCGTCTATTCAGTTTTCAAGGGAGCCAACCTCTCACTTGACGACCTCTTGAAACTGCAAAAGATTCTCGGTGAAGACATCTTGCGCATTGAGAGCAACGGACTGAATTTTTCCATCGATGAGAAGGGCATGGAAGCGGCAAATGAGTTGAAAGGGAAATGATATGATTACGGGCAAACTGTTTCACATCAATAAGGATGCTTTCCTCAAAAGGCCGCGTCTCATTGCCAACAAAGGCGGCACCCGTAGCGGTAAGACCTATTCCATCGTGCAACTATTGGTCACGCTGGCCAATGTCGGAAGAAAACGTTCCATCGACATCGTTTCCGAAAGTCTCCCGCATCTGAAAAGGGGTGCCGTCAAGGACCTGGACGATATACTCAACGCCGCTGGCCAGACCGAAGGCAAGGAATACACGCTCAACAAGACCGACCACGAATATACCTTCCGTGCAACTGGTATCGTCATCCGTTTCTTCTCGGCTGACGATTGGGGCAAGGTGAAGGGGTCGCGCCGCGACATCCTCTTCGTCAACGAGGCCAACCGTATCGATTGGGAGACCTACCGCCAACTCGCCGTGCGTACGACGGAAATGATTTTCATCGACTGGAACCCTGACAGCGAGTTTTGGTATGAACAGAACGGCCTTAACCGACTTACTTCCACAATCGAGATTCACAGCACCTATAAAGACAATGAGTTCATCAGCAAGGAGCAAATCGAGGAGATAGAACGCAACCGCGACCGCGACCCGAACTGGTGGCGTATCTACGGAGAGGGTGAGACGGGCATCCCCACGGGCCTCATATACACCAACCACCATCTTATTGATGCCATTCCGGACAGGGTGCGCCGAAACGCCATGCACACGCGAGGGCTTGACTTCGGTTTCACCAACGACCCGACGGCATTGGTTGACGTCTTGATCGACAAGGCGGCAAAGGCGATCTATTGCAACCAACTCATTTACCGTACAGGGATGCTCAACCGCGACATCGTTGCCGAAATGAAGTCGCAGGGTCTCAATCCCAACGTGGAGATTTTTGCAGACTGTGCCGAGCCCAAATCCATATCCGAAATCCACGGCTACGGGTTCAACGTGAAGCCGTCGTACAAGAAAGACCTCAACACGCAGATCCAATGGCTGCAGGGCTACGACATCTACATCACCAAGGCAAGCCTTGACGGCATCAAGGAGTTGCGCAACTACAAGTGGAAGACGGATAGGGACGGGAGGCCCGTCAACGAGCCGGTCGATCTATGGAACCACTTTCTGGACGCTTTGCGTTATGCGACATACACGCCCGTCATGGGCAGACCCGCTTACACAGGAGGAACAATCAGGATACACAAACAACAATGAAAATCAGAAGCATAGAAGACTTGATCAGGTGGGAAGGCCTGATTACGGAAGAAAGCAAGGCCAAATTGCAGTCGATTGGCAGGCCGTTGCGTTTGGCAGGGAAGAAGACCCCCGACAACTTGGACTACATCACCCTTGGCCAACTCATCACGCTTTGGCATATCAAGGACGAGCGCGATTTGTTCTATTTGTCCGCGCTCTGCGTTCTCGCCTATGATGAGAACGAGAGAAGGTCAAGACTGAAGCAATGGTCGATAGGGCGAAAGCTGCGCCGTGCCGGTGCCGGTTGTGCAATAGGATGGAGCAACTTTGTCTCTAACGAGCTTATCCGCATCAACGAGATGTGGCAACGGTGCAACGTGCCCCTTTCTGACATCGACCGACAGGCTGGCGCAGGTGAGCTCAATTTCGGCTTCTTCTCAATCATCGACGCATACGCGCAAAGGCAGGGCATAGTCAACCATGACGATGTGCTGAAAGTGAAATGGATAGAGGTCTGGCAGTCCCTCCAGAAAGACGCAGAAATCGCCAAGTTCCAGTTGAGGCGTGAACGCATACTGGAATCACTCATTAAAAACAGGAAACCATGAACATTGAGAACGCCATCGAGGAAATTGTCAGGTCGATAGGCCTTGGCTACCTTTACGAGACCGTCTATGGTGCCAACATCGAGCTTGACAAGATTGTGCGCGACAACCAGCGCGACATCCCAAATGAAGTGGGATTGCCGGCAGCGGTCAACATCTTGGCCACGAGCGGGCAGTTCGACTTCACCAACGGCAACTACCACAACATGCTTCGAGAGGTGCAGAACATCCGCGTCCTCTTTATCGACAAGATGAAGCTTGACGACAAGCTGGATGCAGACGACGTTGCGCTCATCGAGACCCTGAAGGGCTACGCGAGGGAGTTCATCAAAGGGATTGAGGGAAGCGGCAGGTTTATGACCATCGACAGCTTCAATTGGCAAATCAGGCTCAACGCCTTTGACGCCAACGTCGGTGTCCTCGAACTCACTGCCAAAGTCAAGGAATATAGCGGCACTTGCGTTGACGAATGACGACAGACCCGAACATAGAAGCCCAAAACAAGGCGATGGAAATCCTTGACGAGAAGATGAAGGAGCTTGCCGAAGCCATACGCGCCAACCACGAGGCAGCCGGACAGGTGGCCAGCGGTCGGATGCGTGACAGCCTGCAATCCGTCGTCCTTCACGATAACCGCATTTTCATCGGATTTGTCGAGGCGTTGGATTATGTCGAAGCGTTGGAGCGCGGCAACGCGCCATGGGACGACATACCGACGCGCGAGGCCAATGACGGCCGTTATTACGCCTATGTTCCCGCTTGGTTTGCCGAGGCCATCGGGCAATGGATGGCCGACAAAGGCATTTCCGAGACCAAGGAGCGCAACAGGTGGTCGGTCGCTTGGAGTATCATCCATTTCGGGACGAGGCTCTACCAGGATGGCGGACGTTCCGACATCTATTCCGAACTCGTCGCGCAATACAGCGAGGAGATTGCCGACGACATTATGAAAGAGTATGACACAATTATCAACACAATAACACTAAACCAATGAGAACAGACCATGTAACATACGATGATGTCAATGAAGACAGGAACGGTGCATACATTAGCTATCCAGAGGCTTGCGTGTTCGTGCATTCGAGGCACGTCTATCTCGAAGCCGACATGCGCGATGGCGACAATAGCCCCAATCCTGGCCGATATGTCATCCTCACGCTGACGGATAACGATACCAACGAGTCGTACAGCGTTGGCAAATACGCCGACCAAAACGCGATAGTGAGGTTCGACCTGTCGCGCCTTTTGCAAATCCTTACCGATTTTGTGAAGCCTGACGCGCTTTTCGATTACAGATACGATTCGGCATTGGCACAGAGCCACAACATCACCGTCGCGCTGAGCGAGCCTGGTATCACCGCATTTTGGGAAGATACGGTGGACGCTTTCAACGGCTCTGACGAGATTGACGATTTGTGGTGGACCGCCGCCCGCCGTTTGCGGTGGTGGACTGCCTATCCCTTCACTTTCGACTTTCCCAATGTCTATGAAGCCAGCGTGCAGATTGACGACGGGACGGCAACGGTGGAACGATTCCCGCAGATAACAACCACCAAGGATGTGTCGAGGCTCCGTGTCAATCCGGCAGGGCCGAAGTTCAACTGGACGGCCGACAGGCTCATCAAATTCTCCACTAACGAGGGATTGTCCATCGGCATAGCCGGCACTTCGGACAGTGGCCATGTCGTCGGCACAAGCCTTTTCACCGACGATGCCGACAACACCCTTTTCCTTGGTGTCGACAACCGCGAGGCAACGGAAGCCGATGTCTATCTCCGTTGGCTCAACCGTCATGGCGAGTTGTGCTATTGGCTTTTCAAAAAGTATTCCGAAAGCCGCAACGTGAGCGTGACCGAGAGTTATCGCGCAATGGTGGCTGATGACAGGTACGACGACGGTGTCCGCGACAACGCCATGCAGCTGGCCAGAAGCCTCAAACGCGAACTTACCATCCACAGCGATTTACTCCAGCAGTGGGAGTATGAGCATATCGCATCGCTGTTTGATGCGCCCTTTGTCGATATGCTGGAGCAAAAGACCTATGACCCCGCGAATGACGTAATTCGTTGGAACCGTGTACATGTGAAGGCAGGAAACCATGTAGAGAGCCTAAGGAACTTCTCGGCGCATGACACCAACAAGCAAATAGCCTTGACCCTTGTCATGCCCGACCAAAACCACATAGAGCCATGAGAAACGAAGTCAGCATATATGTGAAAGTGGGTTTGCCGTGGACGGAAGTCGGAATGGAAGCGTGGCATCTCTTGGACACGGGTGATGTGAGCCTGACGCTCGATTATGTCAGCAACATCCTTTCCGACGCGGGCAGCATTACCAGTAGCCGCTCGTTCACCGTGAAACTGCCAAGGACGGTGCATAACGACAAAGTGCTTGACTTGGCCGTTGTGCCTCAATATGAGAGCGGCAGCAGATACAAATACCTGCCGTGCCGTTGCTATTTGAACGACATTGACGTGATGGGCGAGGCGTTCCTGTACCTTCTCGACAGCGATGCGGCCAATTACCAGTGCTGCATCGTGTTTGGCTTGATGCAGAATTATAGGGAGTGGATAGATGCAGATAAGAGTATCAAGCAATTGGCGGACTCGGGACAAAGCGTTGTGTGGGATATTTGGTCGGCAAACACGAATTGGTACGGCGATGATCCCAATGTCGACACCTATACCCCTGCCAATGGCCTCGGCAGGCTGATGCACTATGGAATCTACAACCCAGGCTTCGAGCGCGACGGCACGACGATAGGCTACGCTAACCTGCATCCTTTTGTGACCATGCGCGAAATTTGGGAGCGCATGGTCAGCGAGAACGGCTTGAACTTCAACATGCCTCAATCCGTGTTGCTCGACATGGAAGACCTCGCTGTTGTATTAACTTCTATTAAAGGCAATACACCGCAAGGAAATGGCAACGAAGATAGAAGCATATTGGCAAGCAGACCCTATAGCATTCGAAAGTCAATGGCGACAGTAGAATGGTTTTGGAATATTATATGTTCTACAAGCGGTGACTGTTTTGAAAACGGCGAACAAAACTACAACTATGGCATTGCAAAAAGCAAAATCCTTTACAAAGGCGACGGCAATGCTATTGACTTAAGGGTTTATGTTGCACTCCAAGATAATTCGTCGTTTGCATACAACGGCGGAACGCATTCCGTTTCGTACATCCTTAACGATAAAGGTCATATGGCATACATGGATTTATGCGTTTACGTTTATGCAACCGGCGAGACAAAGACAATCACACCCGTGCTTGACAACATCTTCGGCATATTATGGGTTGGCAATATCAACATCCCATGCCAAGCGAATGAAGGCGAAGCCGTGGCCGAGATTTGGATAAAAAACGACATAAGGATATGCAACGATGTAGGTAACAACATTTTCAATCTGTATTGGTTCGGAGGCAACCGTACAAATTGGGACGCGATGTTCTCGTGGCGGCAGAATCTCAGATGGGTCGCCTTCTACTATACAGGAAGCCACAACTACCCTAACCCTGCTTTCCGCTGCTTCCCCAACCTGCCCGACATCAAGCAGGTGGATTTCGTGAAGTTCGTCTGCCAGCTTTACGGACTTTTCCCCGTGGTCAATCCAGCCAACAGCGACCAAGTCGATTTCGTGGCTTTCGACGATTTGGTTGTCAACGAGGCCAACGCATACGACTGGAGCGGACGCCTTTTGGAAGAGGATACAGACGCACCGAGCAAGATTTCTTTCCGCCTTGGCGATTTCGCGCAACGCAACATCATCTCCTATAAAGAGGATGAGAAAGACCCCGTAACTGAATCGCTAAGAACCGGTGTGCTTACAGTAGGCGACCTGACATTGGAGAAGGAAAAGGAGTTGTTTACATTCCCCCTTGCTGCCACGGATGTTGACACCATCAACCAGTATTACATCAAAACCGAGACAGACGACACCGCTGATCCGCCAACCGTGACTTATGAAGCCGTGTTCACCGAGTGCGTCCACAGGCTGATGCGTGTTGTGTCGTGGTACGATCCCGTAAACAAGACGGTGACGGAACTTTCTTTTGAGGGGCTGTTGGTCCCGCAAATCATAGCAAGGTATTATTCGACATACCAAGCCTACATCGAGCATCCGCGAGTCATCACCGAGCGTGTCAGGCTGTTTGAAACCGAACTGAAGTCGCTTGACATGAGTACGCCCGTCTATCTTGCCAAATACGGCCGCTACTTCGCCATAAAGGACATCAAATGGACGGTCGGCAACGACTATGCGGAATGTGAATTGCTAATGCTTTAACCAATCAAAACGAATTACCATGTCAGAAGAAACAACGAAACGAATCATCGAGGTCGAGGTGGACCAGACCAAGGCCATCGCCCAACTTGTGGAATACGGCAACAAAATCAAGGAAATCACCGCCGAGGAGAAGACTTGGCAAGAACAATTGAAGAAAGGCGAAATCACCCAAGAGGAGTATGATAAGAAGATGGCGGCTTCCAACGAGGTGAAGAAGGAATACCGCCGTATCGTGCAAGAGACTTCGAAGGAAATCCAGAACTCCCTGAAGCAGGACAAAAACAAGGCCGACAGCCTGAAATCGCTCCGTGCAGAGTTGAGCAACGCCACCAAGCGTTACGACGAGATGAGCAAGGCGGAGCGCGACTCGGCCGAGGGCCAAGACCTGCTATTGCACATCAAGCAGGTGACCAAGGAAATCAAAAACGTCGAGGAGGCCACGGAAAGGTATTACCGTAACGTGGGTAACTATAAGAACGCCCTTATCGAGACGGGCGCCGCGTTCAAACAAGCCGGCGTGTCAACCAAAGGTTTTGACCAATCGCTCAAGTTGCTCAACGCCAACCCGTGGGTGGCTTTGCTGATGGCGGCCGTGACCATCGTCAAGAAGGTGATAGAGGCCTTCAAGGGGAACGAAGAGGCGGTGATGGCCCTGAAGCAAGCATTCAGCGCGTTCAACCCAATTATGGACAACGCAAAGAGAGGTCTTGAGGCGTTTGCCAACATCGTTGTCAATGTCGTCACAAAGGCCGTGAGCGGACTAACCACCGCCATCGGCTGGCTGCTCGACAAGGTGCAGCAGGTGGGCAACTTCTTCGGTGCCGACTGGCACATGGGCGACAACTTCCGTGAGGGCGTTGCAGCCGCGCAAGAATTGCAGGATGCCGAGAACGAATACATCAAGCACAAGCGGGCATGGGAGGTGGAGTCGGCAAAGATTGACCGCGATGTTGCCGACTTGCGCGAGAAAGCCGCCGACAAGGAGAAATACACGGCCCAAGAGCGCATCGCTTTCCTCGACCAGGCTATAGCCAAAGAAACCGAGAAGGCCGCGAAGGAAAAGGCACTCGCGGAAGAGAACTTGCGCCTGTTGCAGCAAGAGGCGGCAAGGTCGGCCAACTCAGCCTCCATGAACGACAAACTCGCCGAGGCGGAAAGGGCAGTCATCGAAGCCGACAAACAATTGTCGGACACCAAGCGGAGGCTGTCGAAGGAAAGGCAGTCTGCCATCAACGAGACCAACGCACATACCGCCGCGACCAAGGCCAACACGCAGGCGGTGAAAGACGACACGGCGGAATTGGAACGGCAGGCCAAGGCGTACCATGATTTGACGATTGCCGAGATGCAAAAGGCCGAGGACGCGCTTAACAACATCATTGAGGATGCCTTCGAGAAACGACGTGCCATCGAGGAAACCAATTACAAGAGGCAACATGACAGGCTGCTTGAAGCCATGGTGTCCGAAGAAGAGGCTCACGGCACGCAGACCGAGCTTTACCAAGCCTACATGACGCAATGGGAAGCGTTGGAGACACAACACCAGCAGAACATTGCAGCCATCAAAGCCGACGAAGCGGCCAAAGAAGCGCAAATCAACGCGGCCAAGGAAGCGGATGCAAAAAAGACTGCCGACAACATCAAAAAAATCGAGAAGGCCCGTCTTGACTATACGACGCAAATCGTAGGCTCTCTCTCGCAACTGATGGAAACCGTGGCAGGCGACAACGAAGAGATGGTAAAGGCATCCAAGGTGATAGCCTTGGCCGAGGTTGCCATCAAGCAAGGCCAGGCCATTGCCGAAGCCGTGGCGAGTGCGGCTGCTGGCGACCCGTACACATACGCGCTGCGCGTGGCCGCTGCAATAGCTTCGACGGTGGCGGCCATGGCCAGCGCAATATCGTCCATCAACAGCGCGAAGTTCGCCCGTGGCACGGCTTACGTCAAAGGACCTGGTACCAGCACCAGCGACAGCATACCCGCCATGCTCAGCGTCGGCGAGGGCGTGGTCAACGCCCGTGGCAACGCCATGTTCCCCGGCGTGGTTGAGGCGATGAACGCCGCTGGAAACGGCATCTATTCGCCCGTGCTCTCCATGCTGCATAAGTCGGGCGGCGCACCGGTACAAGTGACACACCAGCAAGAGGCCGTTTCGAGGATGCAGATGGCCTCGGCGATGAAAGAGGCCTTGCAGGAACTCAACCTTTCTGTCTCCGTCGAGGAGATAAAAAACACCGAGAGCAGGGTGCGGGCAATAGAAAATCTTGCCACCGTGTGATAAAAAATTCGCATCGGCCCATCTGCAATTGGAAATTTTTTCTTTTCTTTGCGGTGTAATCAAATTGATGACAAAATGATACTGAAGATTAACCGTGAAATCTGTGCCGAAGACGAAAAGGTCAGGTTGTGGTGGGAAGGACGCGACGGCATATCCTTCGACGACGTGGATGATGCCATCCGTTACATGGACGCCGCCGACAACACAATCGAGATCCTTATGAACTGCCTTGGCGGTGACTGCGACGAGGGCTTTGCCATTTACGACAAATTGCGTTCGACTGGCAAGGAAATCAAAGCCGTCATCCAAGGCAACTGTGGTTCAATGGCTTCGGTCATTTTGTTGGCCGCTTCGGAGCGCAAGGCTTTCCCTCATGCCACGCTCCACATTCACCGTCCGTTCCTTTCTTTCTGGACCGAGCATTTCAGCGTTTCCGATGCCGACGATGCCAAAGCAAGGCTCGAAGGCTTGACGAACCAAATACTCGACATCTACGAGGAAAGGACGGGTTCGACACGTGAAACTCTCATCCCGATCATGGACGAGGACAGGGACATGGGCATGGAGGAGGCCAAGAGCCTCGGCTTCATCCACGAGATCCTGTTGCCAGCGTCCGCATCGGCGTACGCAAAAACTTTCCATTCACTAAACACTTCAAAAATGAGCAAAAAAACCAAGACCGCTAAAGCGGTAAAAGCGTTCCTGAAAGCGCTTGGGCTGAGCGAAGACCTTGACGCAAAGGACTATGTGCTTCAGACCGAGGACGGGAGCGAAATCACCATTGACATCGACGAAGGCGAGGAGCCGAAAGTCGGTGACCCAGCCAGCCCCGACGGCACATTTGTCCTGAAGGACGGGCGTACCATCGTCATTGCCGACGGCGTGATTACCGAAATCAAGCCTGCCGAAGAGCAAGAGGAAGGCGAGACGAAGGAGCAACTGAAGGCCAAGATTGCCGAGCTTGAACAGCAGCTTTCGGACGCCAAATCGAAAAACTCTACCAAAGACGCGCAGATTGAGGAATTGAAGGCCAAAGCCAAAACCGAGAACGACCAGAAAGCCATCGACTTCGTGACGCAGGCAGGTGGCATCGAGGCACTTGCCAATATGCAAAGCACGTTCAGGCCGGCAGGCCGCCAACCCGAAACGAATGCAGGCAACGTCGTTGAAACCGCCTTGCAGCGCGAGCTTCGCGAGAAGAAAGAGGCGAGAGCCAAGAAAAAAGAAAAGTAACACCTAAAAACCCTTTACACAATGAACGGTAATTTTTCATTAGACATCAGCACCCTGACTCCCGACAATCAGGCAGTGCGCGACCTTGCCGAACTCATTTTCCTTGAGATCATCGAGCCGGGCAAGTTGGACCAGATTCTCGATATCAACCTTGGTGTCCGCAACGGAAAGCGGGTCGCTTACATCCATCCCATGCCTGAAATGATGGAAGCCATGCAAGGCTGCGACCCCGACTATAACCATACCGAAATCCCCACCAGCGAGCAGGTGTGGGAAATCTCAGGCTTCGGCATCTACGAGAAGATTTGCGCCAATGACATCATCGGCACGATCATGAAGTACATGCGCGACAAAGGCATCAACAGCGACGACCTCACTTCCGACGAGTTTGTCACCTACATTCTCCGCCCGATGCTGGAGGAGAAGATCGTCGAGGAAATCTTCCGTATCGCCATTTTCGGCGACACCACCCTCAGCGTCTATAACGCTGAAAGCAATAGCAGCGGCAAGCTGGCTACCACCAAGCAAGCCAAGAACTGGAACTTTATGACGGGCATTTGGAAACGCCTCGAAACGGGTGTCACCAACGGCGACATCAAGCGCGTGACCATCGCGCAGAACGCCGCCGCCACCTATGCCTTGCAGAACGCCTTCGTCACGACGCAAGGCGCGGCCAAGACCGTCCTCGTCAATATGCGCAACTCGGCAGACATGGTGCTGCGCATGGCCTCCGACCGCCAGTTTGTGGTTACTCAGTCGTTTGCCGATGCCATCGAGTACGACATCCTGATGAACAACGGTGCCTCGAACTATCGTTTGGTCTACACCGAATTGTTTGCAGGCATCAAGGTTACGAACATCCTTGGCGAGAAGGTTTTGGTCATCCCGCAACTCGACGCCATCATCCAGAGTTCGTTTGTCAACATCGACTATCCCAATGCGGCCTTCTACCTGCCTCACCGCGCCATCTTCTACAGCCTGCGCCACATGAAGTGGGGCACCGAGTCGGGTGGCATCGACAACAAGGGGAAGGTTATTCCGCCCAGCTTCGCGGAAATGAAGATCTGGTACGACGAAAAGAGCGAGAACACCTATTTCAAGGTGAAGGACACCATGGGCACCGCCCTTGTCGATCCGCGTATGTTTGTAGTAGCCTACTAATGATGAAAGGGAAAGATTATGGCAACAGTCACACCTACATGTGCGCAACTCATCAGTCAAGGCTACGACAAGGTCTGCACGAGAGAGCCGAAGAAAGGCTTCGGTCCCTCGGCCATCTTGCTCAACTATGACGACATCGACTGGAGCAATGTTGTTGTCGGTGCAACCGCAAACATCATAACCACCTTGCCGCTCAAGAGGGGCAGCAAGAGGGGGTATTTGGTGGCGCAGTTCAAGAATCCGTTCCAAGGCACAGTGCGTGCCATTAACGACGGCACCTATATCCGATCGTGGGACAAGACCTTTGTGTTTGCCACCCTGACGCGCGATGCCGCCCAAAACCTCAACCTCAACGACCCGATGGCCAACGGCAAGTTCGTGGCCATCGTCGAGAACGAGGATGCGGGCAGCGACAACCATTGCCGTTACGAGATCCTGGGCTTCCACAACGGCCTACAGCTTGCCTCTTGTGACCAAGATGCCTATGGCGATGCCTATGGCGGTGATGTGTTCACGTTGAAGGAAGAGTTCGCTGCACGCTCGTCGATGTATCTCTTCAACACGAGTGCCGCCATTACGGAAACAGCCGTGGAGGGTTATCTTACCCCAACAGCAGCAGCTTAACCTTTATTGGTATGGATAAAAGCACCATCGACAAACTGCTTGCGCTTCCGCTCATTCCCGTGGACGATATGGCTTTCAGCGAGAGCGACAGGCAGTTTGTCGATTGGTTGTATTACAGCATCGTAGGCTCGCATGTCAGGGAGTGCAGTTGCCGAAACCGCTATTGCGACGCCTACTATGAAATCGTTTCGTTGAACAAAGAAATAAGGGAAATAATCAAAATGAAATCAAATCAAAGAAAGTACAGACTTATTCCCGGGTACATTGTCTATTACGAGGGCAACCACTATTCGGGTGCGAATATCACGGACGAAATCGCCGAGGAATACCTTAAGAGGCATCCCGATTCGGCTTATATGTTCGAGATTACGGAAGACGACCCAAAAGTTGATGAGGCCCAAAAATTTTTGGAAGAGTCTAAGAACGAACTGAAAGACGCACAACCGAAGTTGAAGGATGAAAGCGTTGAACAGATTGTCGCCTGCCAGAACACCCTGCGCGAGTGTATCGAAGGCGGCGATGTGGAAAACATCATTTCGGCCTCGATTGGCTTAAAGGCAGCTTGGGAGAATGCAGAAGCCAAGCCCGTAGAGAATGGTCAAGACTTCAAGGGTGATGGACCCGCTGAAGACCCCGAAAACGAAGAAGGTCAAGACTCAGAGGACGAAGCCTCCAAGGAAAATGAAGGGGATTCAGCCCAAGAAGAAACCCAGCAGAAGGCCGCAAAAAAGAAGTCGAAAGCGTAAGGAGAGTGAGGTATGAGCACAACTATAAAAATGTCAAAAAAAGCCGAAAATCCTATTGATAATAGGTATTTGTCGACCCTTGGGATAACATCATACGACGCGGACAATCTTTATCCGCAAAATGTCCGTAGAATTGTTCTCAATTCCAAGGTGGGTTTAGGTTGCATGAACCGTTATGTCAACTTCATCGAGGGCAATGGCATCACCAATGTCCATTTGTCGCAAATGAAAGTGAACACCAACGGACAAACATTGGACGCTATCCATTCTCTGTGCTCATCCGACTTGGGCTTCTATGGCGGTTTCGCTCTGCATGTGAACTACAACCTACTCGGCCAAATCGTGGAAATCCAGCATCTGCCTTTCGAACAGGTGCGCCTTTGCGAATCCGACAGCGAAGGCAATGTTACGAAAGTCATGGTGCATCCTGATTGGACGGGCCGAAAGACGAGAGGCGGAAAGGTTGTGACCGTCACAAAGGATAATTGCACCGAAATCAACGTATTCAATCCTAAGCGCGATGTTGTGTTGTCGCAAATCATCAACGCCGGAGGCATTGAGCATTACGATGGCCAGGTCTATTATTTCAGCCGTGACGGATACATGACCTATCCGCTTTCCAAGTGTAATGCGGTGTTGCGCGATATGTCCACCGATGACGGCCTTTCAAACGTTTCTCATAGAAATGTTCGGAATAACTTCTTGCCCGCTGGCATTATCGCTCACTATCCCGCGAAGGCTCCGCTTGAAGAAGAGCAAGATTTGATTGATGGTGAGCCGATCGCCAAAGAAGAGTTTGTCGATTATTTCGATATGATTGAAGGCATGATGATGGGCGACCAGAATGTCGGCAAACTCATCGAAATTACGATTACCGATGAGAACGAGATGCCTAAATTCATCGAGGTTCCGACCCACAACTACGATAAGGATTTCACTGTCACTTCTGATGAGGTCCAAGAATCCATCTATTGTGCTTTCGACCAAGAAGTATTCTATACCATCAGGAAAGGAAAACTTGGATTCTCAGGCGATGTCATCAAGGATGCTGAGAACTACTACGCCCGCAATGTGCGCAAGGAACAGCGGTATCTTACGGAGGCATATAGGACACTTCTTCTCAATTGGGGGAATGTGGATAACATTCTTCCAGTTGAGCCAACCTACGAAGCCCTGACCATCCAGAGTTATGTCGAATCAGTTGAATCAATATCACAGGAGGTAAAGCCATGAACGAGAAACTGAAATACTATGCTTGGGAAGCATGTGGTGTCGTCGTTTACACGCTTGAAGAAACACCAGTTGCGGGGGATGCCGTCTATACTTCGGTAAACACGGCAGGACCTGGGTTGGTGGATGTAGTGCGTGAAGGATTTATCGTGGTTGGGCGTGTCGTCTATGGCAGGCAGCCTGCTTCTGATGCAGAGACCTCGTTGTATCATCCCATCATTACGGTGAAGGAAATGGCGTCCATAACGAGGCAGGAATATATTGACGACGACAAACTGGGTCGCATCATCCATGAAAGCGAAATGCTGTATGTCAAGCCTGCAATCGGCAACGAAATCTACCTGAGGCTGATTACCAACCCAGTGAGTGAAGACTGCAACACCCTTCTTGACGGAGGCGTGTATTCGTTGAAGGGCAAGCGTTTCCAGTTCGAGGGGCTGAAGACGGCCCTTGCCTATTATGCTTTTGCACGCTCGGCGAAATCCTCAATCATCCCGACACGGTACGGAACGGTCGAGAAAAAGTCCGAGTACTCCAATCAAGCCGTTCTTACGGAAAGGCAGAAACTCATCCGAGAGACTTTCGAGGTGGCTGACCGCTACCTGAAAGATTGTGTGAATTACATTGTGGCCAATCCTGACACATTTCCTGGTTTCAAGCCAGGTAAGATGAGGTCGCCACATAGCATCAATTTCAGAATCATAGGAGAATCATAGGAAAATGAAAACTCATGTTATCAAATTCGGTGACGGATGTACGCTCATCGTCACCCTTTTAGACCGCAACGGGCAAGTGATTAGGCCGGCGACGCTGAAAACGCTTGCCGTGGGCCTCACCGACGGCACTACGACGGTGCAGAACATAGGCTTCACGCTCAATGCCGACGGTACTGTCACCATCGTCCTTACCAGATTGTCGCATCTGAGAGCGGTTGGTACCTACCACCTGACTCTTGATGGTACGCTTGCCGACGGCCAGGCATACTCCAACAGCGACCAAATCATAGAGGTGAAGGTACTGGAGGTCTCGACCGCCACGTCCTTCACAACGTCCATCATCTTGTGTCAAGTCCATGTCGTGGATGAGACGAATTATCCCATAGGGTTGGATGGCCTTGGCTTCGAACCCTTTGACCCGACAGTGCCTTATGCCAAAGACAAGGTCGTCATCTATGCCGGAAGGCTGTATCGTTTCACATCCACCCATACGGCAGGCATCTGGAAAGAGTCGCAGGTGGAAGAGACGGACATACAGACCTTGCTCGACTCCGGCAAGGTGATGTTTGACAGAACGCAGTCGCTTACGCAACAACAAGCCGTCATTGCGACCAGCAACATCAACGCTGTTTCTTACGGCGCGAATCAACGTCTGACCGAAACGCAGCAGGCCGTAGCCCGCAACAACATTGGCGCGGCTCGTGCCGTGGGCGAGGAACCAGACCTCGTGGCTGGCGACATCATGCCGAAGTCGGACGCGCCGGTGGAGGTGAGCGGCAAGTTTGCGGCGCAGACCACGGGCGGCGACGCCGACATCAAGAACGGGACGGCACAGCTTCGCGCCATCAAGGGCAACCTCGACGCAAGCCTCAACCCCTTCTACGCCAACACCTTCGTAAGTACCGGCATGAACCTCGTCGATCCAAGAGAGTATTATACAGTATTAGGAGATATCGCCTATTACTTCCCCGTCGTGGCTGGCCATTTTGGTTCTTATGGAACGACGCAGGAAAACAACGGATATGTCGTCCTCGGAGGCAATGTCCTCGGAGTTAGGTTCTCTGCTAATAAACCGCGACAGGAAGACGTTGCATATACAAATTTATGCCCCTACACGGAAACGAATGGTAACAGTTACTATCTTCCGCCATCGGCCGGCTGGATGATCATCATCGTGCATGGTAATACACCCCCTGCCTGCCACGTCGCATGGAGCAACTACAACGACAAAGTGGAAGGCACCTTCGGCAACAGCACCATCAACATCAGAGCGGCCATCGCCGCCGTGCACGCTTGGGGCTTGGCGGGATTCAAGACCGCCGCCAAGACGGTGCAAGACGTGGTAGACCTCGAAGCGGGGAAAGGCTATGCCTGCTGCGACCGCGCGTTGCTCAAAGACCTCACGTGGACGATGCAGACCGTGACCGTGACCGACGACAACAGCCAGACCACGACCACCTACGTCTTCACCGCCACCGTCGCGGCGATGGCCGACAACGGCCTTTGCGCCTACGACTTCGAGGGCTTGGAGAACGAAGGCAACCTGCTGGACTATTCTTCGGAGACCATCAATAGCGTCAACGACCTGAAGGCCGCGCTCGGCACGTCGCTCATCTACTATGAGAAGGCCGTGCCGACGGAGGTGACGCTGCCCGCGACGGAGAGCGAGTTCGATGCCGACGACTTCGGCCTGACCTACTTCATGGCCGACGGGGAGCTGGCGCAGGTGGCCGCCTACGTCGAGGCAGCCTACCAGCAGGGCGGCAAGGACCAGCTGTTCAACGCCGTGACCTACCAGAAGCTCATGGCCGAGGTGGTGGCCACCGCCCTGTGCGAGATGGACCGCCGCCTTGCCGCGCTTGAAGGCCGCCGCGACGTGGCCTGCTCGAGCCTGAGCGTCGCCCGCAAGTTCGACATGCAGGGATGGCGGCTCATCGACGAGCAGCCCGCCTCGGCGACGGCACCGGGCAGGCTTGGCGACTACTACATCGCCACGGATGCGCTCTACATCTGCGTCGCCGAAAACACTTGGAAGAAAATAACCATCGCCAACTTCAGCTAAAACACTACCGACATGATCAACGTACAGAAATACAGCGGCCTTGCCGACTACCTGCAAGACCAATCGCGGCCCGACGGCGAATGCGCGGTGTCGCAAATAGGCAACGCCGTCAGGTACGACGGCGTCAACGTCGTCCTCACGGGCGACCAGCTCAACGAGGACAGCGTGTGCTGCGTGCTGGCCGACAACGAGACGGGCGCCACGGTGTACATCCCCGTCGAGACGCTCGACGCCGACGCGCTCGACACCACGCGCTACACCCTCAAGAGCCACATCCTGTTCGGGATGTGCAACGGCAAGAAGCTCTACATCGCGGGCGTGCAAGGCTCGGCGAAGTGGGCGCAAGACAACTGGTACAAGCTCGAATGCGACCTGACCGCCAACGGCGGCTTCAGCTGGGCCATCACCATCAACGGCACGGACAAGTCGGGCACCGTGGCATGGGCGGCCGGCGACACGCTCGACAGCATCGTGACCCAGCTCCAGACGGGAGCGGTGGCTTCGCGCCTTGTTTTCGAGCATAAGGCCGGCGAGGACTTCATCCGCATCACGGTGAACAACTATTCAAACAGCGCGTTCACGTTGACCAACAACACGGGAGCGACATTGACCGACCTCTCGACCTTCTGCAAGATAGGCGACGTGCAGCAACCGTCGGCGCACCGCCAGTGGCAAGGCGTAGGCGTGAAGACGCTGTTTGCGCAATATCCGGGCAACGCGCCGACAACGACGCTATACGGCCGCAACAAGCTCAATATGTCGTATCGCGCCGGAGGCAACCTTGCCAAGTACAAGCAGTATTATCGCGGCTCCAACGGCTCGGCTACCTATGTGGCCGAGGCCAGCGGAAGGATGAGCGAACAGGGCTTTGCCAACCTCAACGGGAGCGGCAACGCCGCAGCGCAAGCTCTCTATGACAAATACGGCGGCTCGTGGGATGCCTACATGGAGGCTGGCATGGTATGGATTGACACGACCTATCGCTCGTCGATGGAGTTCAAGTCATACAATGACGGGAAGGAGTGCAACGATTTCTTGGTGTCGGTCACGACATTGAATTTTGATGGCGAGTATGTTCCGGCGTTTCCCGCTGCGGCCTTGGCGGCGCAGACCACCTTCGACGGAGAGTCGGGATGCCTGCCCACGGTTCACGAGTTGGCCATGATGATGGACGACGAGCGGATGGCGAGAATCAACATCGGCATCGCCGCGACAAATGGCACGAAACTGACCAATACTGCCTCTCGTTGGTCTGTCGGTGAGTACCATGCCTACACTGCGTGGTTATACTACAGCACATATGGCAATATCAACCGCACCTACAAGTCCAATTCCTACGGTGTCCGCCCCGTCCTCGCTTCTGCTTGATGCGATTTTGATTTATTGTTTTTTGATTATCGGTGCCCACGGTTTGAGCCGTGGGCACATCGTTTTTGTGGAAAAAAAACTTGCGGGAACGGAAATTGTCCGTACTTTTGCGCGAAATTTAGCGAAATGCCAAGCAACCGAAACAATGCGAAAAAGCGCAAAACCCCGTTGGATTTGCCGGTCATCCACGCCTTGGAGGAGTTTGAATACAACTTTTGCCAGTACGTCGATACGGCCATGCCCGCCAAGTTCAGGAACAGCTATGTCAAGCAAATCATGCGCTCGCTTGACGGGGCGATGGAACAGGGGCTGATGGCCATGACTTGCGACCAGCGGCTGTTTTTGCCCAAGAAAATCATGCATGTGGACAATGCGCTGGCCAAGCTCTACCACGTTTCGACACGGCTGAACAGGCTGAATGACATGCAGCAGATAAGCGACAAAACGAAGGCGGTGCTCGACATGAAGCTATACGACATCATTGATGGTTTCACAAGGTTCTCCAACTCGCTTCGCAACATAAGCCTCGCGGGTCAGGTTCCGCCGGGTACGCCTTGCGGAGAGGCTGGCGAGTTAGAAGGATGCCTAGCTGGTCAGGATTCGTGATTAGTCAAAACAACATAGGCAAGCCGGGGTCTGTCGGTGAGTACAATGCCAACAATGCGTGGTTATACTACGGCACTAATGGCAATATCAACAACAACAACAAGTACAATTCCAACGGTGTCCGCCCCGTCCTCGAATCTCACAACGTCAAGGAGGGCTTTGTGAACCTCATGGTGCCGCTTGAGGAGTGGTACCGGCTTTATCGTATTTGCAAGAAGAATTGTGGCAACAAGTATCTACACCTCCGTTTCAGATACGGATGGTTTGTCGTGCGTCTTATCAACATTTGCCACGATGTCAATATGTTCGAGTATGTTCCGATGATGTCGATTTGCTTTATGATTGAGAAGCCAAGGCTTCGGGAAGTCATCGCGGCCCTGTTCGACGACAAGATGGTGCAGACGCTTTATTGCGACCGGATAATGCCTTTGCTCGAAAAGAACTTCTTGGACCCCGACAGCTACGCTTGCCGCGTTGGGAAAGGCGGCTTGCGTGCCGTGATGAACTTGCAGGAATACATCTTCGAGGAAAGCGAGGGCTACACCTCCGACGTGTGGCTGGCCAAGGTTGACATCAAGGGCTTCTTCATGTCCATCGACACGGAAACAGGTGTCAGGCTCCTTGGCGATTTCATCGGCAAATATGTGTCGGACAAGAAGATGAAAAACCTCTTGCTATACCTGACTCGCATCATATACCAGTCCATGCCGCAGACGCATTGCATCATGCAGTCGCCGAAAGAGCTTCACGAGTCGCTTCCGGAATACAAGAGGATGAAAGGCAAGGTCGGCTACAAGGGTGTGGCCATAGGCAACAAGACCAGCCAAATGATAGCGGCATTCTACACCACCTTCTATTTGCGGTTGCTACGTTCCAAGGGCTATCGTTTTGTCCATTACACGGACGACACGGCCGTTGTCGTCAAGGACAAGCGCAAATGGCTGGCAGACCGCCGCTATATAGCGGCGTGGATGGAAAGGGAGCTTCACCTGACGCTACACCCGAACAAGGTGTATCTTCAACATTACAGCAAGGGCATTGAATTGTTGGGCTATAAATTGCGCTACGACCGGCGGTTGCCGAGCGACCGCATCGTGCACAACTTCCGGTGGAAAGTGGCTTGCATGTCGCGCAAGGCAGGGGAGGGGCAGTTCCTTTATGCCAGCCTTGAACATTTCATGCAGACCGTCAACAGCTATCTCGGCCTGTTAGGATGGTGCAACACGGCAAGGTTGCGCCACGAGATCATGGAAAGCATCAAGGCGGGGCCATACGGAAAGGCGTTTTTGTTTTCGGAAGATGACCACAAAATCAACATCAAGCCTTCGTACACGAGAGAGGCGCATTACATAAGGAAAAACAAGAAACGCAAGAAATCGCTCAAATTGTGGGTGATGTAAATATTGCCGACATTTTTTTCTTATCCTCGTTCAAATAAACATTTTGTGTGTAAATTTGCATTTTCAAACAAAATGTTTATTTTATGAATTTATCTGCACTTAAAGAAATGACCGTTTTGGTTGTAATTGCCTGTGTTATAGTTTTTCTTGCTATGATGATTGACCTTGCAAGTGGTCTTTACAAAGCTAAACAAAGGCATGAAATCCGTTCGTCATGGGGGTTGAAAAGGACATTGAGCAAATTCATTATGTATGAGGGGGGTATGCTTATCGCATTCGGCGTGGATATGCTGATTTATTTCTCAAGACTCTGTGAGCTGTTCCATTTGACAATCATCGTTGGAATACCTGTGGTAACATGCTTAATTGGCATTTTCCTTCTCATTGTCGAGTTTATGAGTATTTGCGAAAAGTCAGACAAGAAGACCAAGAAGGATTTCAGCGATGCAGGGGAAGCGATTATGAAGTTGCTTGAAAGTAAGACCTTCAAAGAGGCCGTTGCAAAGGCGATGGAAGTGCAAGCGCAACAAGCATCAACTGCAATTGAACATATAATTGAAGAGCCATGATAGTTTTGATTGACAATGGCCATGGTGTCAATACACCTGGCAAATGTAGCCCAGACAAAAGGTTGCAAGAGTGGAAATGGACCCGTGAAATAGCCATTCGTGTTGTGGATGCGCTGAATGGATTGGGCATTGATGCAAGGCGGATCGTAACTGAGGATAAGGATGTCACACTTCGTGAGCGTTGCCGTCGCGTAAATGCCTTTTGCGCAAAATATGGGTCGAAGAATGTGGTACTCGTCTCTATCCATGTGAACGCCGCAGGTAATGATGGCAAATGGCATGATGCAAGCGGTTTTTCTGTGTGGGTGTCAAAGGCAGGTAGCGAAAACAGCAAGCGGATGGCACGATTGATGTATGATGAAGCTGAAAAGCGAAATCTGAAAGGGAATAGATGTGTTCCCAAAGAACGTTTTTGGCAGGCCAATTTCACCATCATAACCGATACCAATTGTCCTGCTATTTTGACGGAAAACCTGTTTCAGGATAATAAAGAAGATGTGGGCTACCTTCTTTCAGAAAAAGGCAAAATAAACATTATTGACATGTATATTGATGCGATTCAAAAATATATCGGAAAATGAAAAAGACATTGTCATTATTTGCTTTGATGGCTCTCATGTTCCTGGTGTCGGGTTGCCGGTACTGGAGGCTGGCGAGTGTTGAGATTGAACACAAGAAAGACAGCGTAATCATACGAAAGGAATATATTGAGCGTATCGATACGGCCTATATCACAATCACAAAGCAGATTCAGCAGGTACTTGAAGACACTGCATCGGTTTTGGACAATGACTATTGCATTTCCGAGGCCAAAATAACTCCAGATGGATTTCTGTACCATAGTCTTGAAACTAAGCCACAGCAAAAGCCGGTGCCAGTCAAGAGCACGAAAACAGTTAGGGATACAACGATATACAAGGAAAAAGAAGTGTATATCAAAGACACCGTCCCCGTTGAGAGGGAATTTACAAAGTGGGAGTTGGTGAGGCTCCACGGATTTTGGTATATGTTAGCGGCGGTGGTGCTTGCCTTGATATGGATTTGCCGCAAGCCGCTGATAAAGATTTTGTTGCGTATTATCAAAGTTTGATCCAAGTAGTCTTCGTTTTCTTTCCACTTTTTTTCTCCACTTGTGCAGAGTGGAGATTTTTTTTTGTAACTTTGCAGCCTCTAAGGTCTTTTTAGAGTCCCTTCCAATGCCGTTCCTTGTGAGCGGCATTTTTACAAAAGTTGAACAATAGTTGAATAATTTGTAATTGGATGATTTGTAATTAAATAATAACCAACGCAATACCTTTGGGTTGCGCTCTGCCTGTCACGCAGGAGGTCGCGAGTTCGAGTCTCGTCCGGACCGCTCAAAGAGCAATCCAAAAGGGTTGCTCTTTTTTTGTGTACAAAAACGCTCCAAGTTGCCGATTATTTCCTATCTTTGCGGCCTAATTTGAAATCATTCTTAATAGTGGACTTGGGACTGTGAGACATGAGACGAGGGATGAGTCCATAGCCCTAAGTCTTAAGTCCTAAGTCCTAAGTCTTAAGTCCTAAGTCCTAAGTCTTAAGTCTTAAGTCCTAAGTCCTAAGTCCTAAGTCAAAATACTGTCAATCATGGATCAACATCCGAACGAAAATATCATCAGCGAGGTCACAAGCAAGGAGTATGAATACGGCTTCGTGACCGACATTGAGACCGATTTCGCGCCGAAGGGCATCAACGAGGACATCATCCGCTTGATTTCCAAGAAGAAAGAGGAACCCGATTGGCTGCTTGAGTTCCGCCTGAAGGCCTTCCGCCATTGGCAGACCTTGAAGCAACCCGACTGGGCGCATCTCGACATCCCCGAAATCAACTATCAGGACATCATCTACTACGCCGCGCCGCGCAAACGGCAGGAGAAACAGAGCCTTGACGAGGTGGACCCCGAACTGTTGGCGACCTTCGACAAACTCGGCATCTCATTGGACGAGCAGAAGAAGCTCTCGGGCGTGGCCGTCGATGCAGTGATGGACTCGACCTCGGTGAAGACGACCTTCCAAGAGACGCTCTCGAAGCACGGCATCATCTTCATGTCGTTCAGCGAGGCGGTCAGGCAGCACCCCGACTTGGTGAGGAAATACCTCGGCACGGTGGTGCCTTACACCGACAACTTCTTTGCCGCACTCAACTCGGCGGTCTTCAGCGACGGCTCGTTCTGCTACATCCCGAAGGGCGTGCGCTGCCCGCTGGAGCTGTCCACCTATTTCCGCATCAACGCGGCCAACACGGGCCAGTTTGAGCGCACCCTGATTGTGGCCGACGAAGGCGCGTATGTGAGCTACATGGAAGGCTGCACGGCACCGCAACGTGATGAAAACCAGCTTCATGCCGCCATCGTCGAAATCATTGCCGAGACCGATGCCGAGGTGAAGTACAGCACCGTGCAAAACTGGTATCCGGGCGACAAGGACGGCAAGGGCGGCGTGTATAACCTCGTCACGAAGCGCGGCCTTTGTCGCGGCGACCGCTCCAAGATCTCGTGGACGCAGGTCGAGACCGGTTCGGCCATCACGTGGAAATATCCTGGCTGTGTGCTGATGGGCGACCACTCGGTGGGCGAGTTCTACTCCGTTGCCGTCACCAACAACTACCAGCAGGCCGACACGGGCACGAAGATGATACACTTGGGCAAGGACACCCGCAGCACCGTCATCTCGAAAGGCATCTCGGCAGGCCACAGCCAAAACGGTTACCGTGGCTTGGTGAAGGTCGTCCCACGCGCCGAAAACGCCCGCAACTACTCGCAATGCGACTCGCTGCTCCTCGGCGACCAATGCGGGGCGCACACTTGGCCATACGTCGAGTGCGGCAACGACAGCAGCATCCTCGAACACGAGGCCACGACCTCGAAAATCAGCGAGGACCAACTCTTCTACTGCCAACAGCGCGGCATCCCGACGGAGAAGGCCATCGGCCTGATTGTCAACGGCTACGCCAAGGACGTCTTGAACAAGCTGCCGATGGAGTTTGCCGTCGAAGCACAGAAACTCTTGTCAATCACGTTGGAAGGCAGCGTAGGGTAGTTGAAAGTTTGGGAAGTCCCGTAGGGACGGCGGATAACAGGCAGGCGGTGGAGCGTAGCGGAACCCCTGCCATAAAACGATAAAATGAAATAAACCCCGTAGGGGTGATAGAGATTAAAATATGACACAAACCCGTTCAAATAACACGCCCTTTTGGTTGCTCCTCATCGGATTGTTCCTCATTCTGGTGAGCAACAGCTTGTTGACCGAAGGCATGTTCGTTGACGGGGTGACCTACGCCTCCATCTCCCGCAACATGGCGGAAGGGCAGGGGACGTTCTGGAATCCGCACTACACGCAGACATTGTACCCCAATTTCCGTCAGCATCCGCCCTTGGCGTTGGGTTTGGAGGCCTTGGCTTTCAAGGCTTTCGGCGACCATTGGTGGGTGGAGAAGGCCTGTTCCGTGCTGTTGTTCCTGCTTTCCGGCCTGTTGGTTGCCATGATTTGGAAGCGCACCACCAACCGTCCGAACCAAGCTTGGTTGCCACTGCTGTTTTGGGTGGCAATGCCGTTGACTGCATGGAGTGCCACCAACAACCTGCTTGAAAACACCATGTCGGTTTTCGTCTTGCTTGCCGTCTGGCTGATGACTCAGAGTTACCAAAAAAACAACAAAGTTTGGCTGTTCTTGGCGGGAATCTCGTTGTTTGCGGCTTTTCTCTCCAAAGGCTTCACGGGCCTGTTTCCGCTGGTTTTCCCCATCATCTATTGCATTTTCGACGACAAGCGCCGGTGGATCCAAGGGCCTATCGACACCTTGTTATTAATGGTCACGATGGCAGTGGTTTCGGGTGTGATGTTCTTGGTTTTCCCCGCTTCGCTGACCTATTTGAAGGACTATTTCAGTTTGCAGGTGATTGGCGGTGGATTGCACGAGCCGACGGTCACGACGCGCTTCTACATTGTTTTCAGCCTGCTACAGCAATTGGTCATCCCTGCTTTAATGGTTGTTATCCTTCTCATAATCAAAAAAATAGGAAAAGCGAAACGAGTCAAGGTATTTGAGTTCCCGCCCGACAAGGCTTGGTTCTTCACCTTCTTGGTTTTGGGGCTTGCAGGGGTGTTGCCCATCATGTTGAGCGTGAAGCAACGCGACTTCTACATGCTGACGGCCTTGCCGTTCTTTGCTTTGGCTTTCGGGCATCTTTCACTCTCAATAGTCAACGTTTTGATACTGGATATGCCTCCCGTCGGACGAAAGTGGATTACCTTGGTTTCTTGCTGTATCTTGCTGATAGGCATTGCGTTAAACCTCACTCACATTGGGAAATACGGACGCGACGAAGCGTTGATAGAAGTCGTGAAACAAAGCATCAAGGAATCGGATGGCGGCAATATCATTGAAATAACACCTGAAGAATACACACAATGGGCCAAGCATGCTTATTATATGCGCTACGGCAAAATCAGCCTACGCCCAACCCAACAAAATTCGCCCATAGATTCCTGCCAACCCGCTTGCCAGCGCGGGAATGACATGGGCGAATCCAAATGACAACTGAATAACTGAACAACTGAATAACTGAACAACTGAACAACTGATAAAATATGTTACTGAATATCAAAAACCTACACATCTCCATCGGAGGCAAGGAAATCCTGAAAGGATTGAATTTGGGCGTCAATGCGGGCGAAATCCACGCCATCATGGGTCCCAACGGAACGGGAAAAAGCACTTTGGCCGCAGCTATCACGGGGCGCGAGGGCTACGAAATCACCGAAGGCGAAATCTGGTACAAAGGCAAGAACATCGTCGGCATGTCGCCCGAAGACCGCGCCAACGAAGGCATCTTCCTGAGTTTCCAATATCCCGTCGAAATCCCCGGCGTGAGCATCCAAAATTTCATGCGCACCGCCGTTAACTCGAAGCGCGAGTACCAAGGACTGCCGCCCATGGGCACCGTCGATTTCATGAAGATGATGAAGGAGAAGCAGGCCATGGTGGAAATCACCGAGAAGCTGCAAAACCGCTTCGTCAACGTGGGCTATAGCGGCGGCGAGAAGAAGAAGAACGAGATCTTCCAGATGGCCATGCTCGAACCGAGCCTTGCCATCCTCGACGAGACCGACTCGGGCTTGGACATCGACGCGCTGCGCATCGTGGCCCACGGCGTCAACCAATTGCATAATGCTGAAAACAGTTTTGTGGTCATCACGCACTACCAGCGCTTGCTCGACTACATCGTCCCCGACTTCGTCCATGTGATGTACGACGGGCGCATCGTCAAGACGGGCGGCAAGAGCCTCGCCCTCGAACTCGAACAGAAAGGCTACGAATGGATTAAGGAACTTTGATTATGGACAACCAACTCATCATTGCCGCCAACCAGAGTCGCGAAATCATTGAGTATGACGACGATGCGCATCTTTCGGCAGAGCCGAAGGTCGCCGAAATCGTCCTCAACGAGAATGCGAGCCTCGAACTGTATGTGCTCCAAAACGTGAACAACGACGCCTCCATCCGCCGCGAGTTCAAGGTCAGGCAGTTGGCCGACAGCCGCCTGAAGATCGTGGTCATCACCTTCAACGGCGGCGACATCCGCAACAGCTTCCATGTCGACTTGGACGGCGAAGGCGCCGACACGCAAATCCACGGCCTGTATCTGATTGACAAGCGGCAGCATGTGGAGAACCGCCTGAAAATCAACCACAACGTACCGCATTGCACGAGCAACGAGAAGTTCAAGGGCATCCTTGACGACGAGGCGACGGGCGTTTTCAACGGCCATGTCTTTGTGGCCAAAGATGCGCAAAAAACCGACGCGCACCAAAACAACAGCAACATCCTCCTGACACCCACGGCCAAGATCAACAGCCAGCCGTTCTTGGAGATTTATGCCGACGACGTGAAATGCTCGCACGGCACGTCCACCGGCCAGCTCGACCAAGAGGCCATGTTCTACATGCGCCAGCGCGGCATCAGCAAAGCCAACGCGAGGATACTGTTGATGTACGCCTTCGCCGCAGAGGTGAGCAACCACATCGGCAACGAAATGCTGCACGAACACATCGACGACATGATCAAACGCCGCCTGCGCGGTGAGCTGTCGAGTTGCGAGACCTGCGTCCTCCGTTGCAGCCACCCGAAAGAGTACGATTTTGACATTGATTATTCGAAAATTTGACACCTTTACGTTTGGCTGGCTATTAGCTTTTAGCCATTAGCTATTAGCTTGGTAGCCAATAAGCTAATAGCTAAATGCTAATTGCTAACAGCCGATAACAAAGAAAGGTAGAATCTTAAACAAAATGCTGAACATCAACGAAATAAGAACCCAATTCCCCGTCCTCGACCAGCAGGTCTATGGCAAGCCTTTGGTCTATCTCGACAACGCCGCCACCACGCAGAAGCCCTTGTGCGTCATTGAGCGTGAGCGCGACTATTACCTCCACGAGAACTGCAACATCCACCGAGGGGTACATTACCTGAGCCAGAAGGCCACCGAAGCCTACGAGCACGCCCGCCAGACCGTGGCCGACTTCATCCACGCCAAGGAAGCCCGCGAAGTCGTCTTCACCCGTGGCACCACCGAGTCGCTGAACCTGCTCGCCACATCCTTCGAGCACCTTTTACTCCCAACACTCAACCCTCAACCCTCAACCCTCAACACTCAACACCCAACTGACTCTCAACTCTCAACTCTAAACTCTCAACTCTCAACTGACTCTCAACTCTCAACTCTCAACTCTCAACTGACTCTCAACACTCAACACTCAACACTCAACACTCAACTAAAGGTGCTTGTCACCGCCATGGAACATCACAGCAACCTCGTCCCGTGGCAGCAGATGGTGCAGCGACATGGCGGACAGTTGCTCGTCGTGCCGATGGACGACCGTGGCGTGTTGGACTTGGATCGTTACGAGGAATTGCTGAACGAGCAGCCCCAAATCGTCTCCATCACCCACGTTTCCAATGTGTTGGGCACCGTCAATCCCGTGAAGCAGATGGTGAAGATGGCGCACGAGCAAGGCATCCCCGTGGTTGTTGACGGCGCACAGTCCATCGCCCACCATCCCATTGACGTCCAAGACCTCGACTGCGACTTCTTCGTCTTTTCCGGCCATAAGATGTACGCCCCGATGGGCATCGGTGGCTTGTTTGGCAAGGCCGAATGGCTCGAAAAGCTGCCACCTTACCAGTTTGGCGGCGAGATGGTCGATACGGTGAGTTTCGAGAAGACCACTTTCAATGTGTTGCCTTACAAATTCGAGGCGGGCACGCCCAACGTGGGTGCGGCCTTGGGCTTGGAAACGGCCATCCATTTCCTGCAAAGCCTTGACAGAAAGGCGGTTGAGCAACACGAAGCCCAACTTCTGCAAGCCGCCATACGGCAGCTTTCTGACATTGAAGGCCTCCGTTTCATCGGCGAGGCCGAGCGGCGCAGCGGCTTGGTGTCGTTCATCATCGACGGCATCCATCCCTACGACTTGGGCACGATTATCGACAAGATGGGTGTGGCGGTGCGCACGGGCCACCATTGCGCCGAGCCGGTGATGACGCGCTTTGGCATTCCGGGCACGGTAAGGGCTTCGTTTGCATTGTACAACACGTTGGAAGAGGTGGAGATTTTCGTCAAGGCGGTGAAACGGGCCGCGACGATGTTGCGCTAATCAATACTTGTTGAACCGCGAGCCCCAGTTGTACGACAGGTGGAAGGTGGCATAGACCCACTTGTTGCGCTGTCCGTCCATGAGCGGCACGCCCAAGGGGAAGCCTTCGACCACGGCTTTCACGTTGAGCATTTGCACCTTGTTGCGCGACTTGCCGAACTCGAAGCCGAGTCCAGCGGAGGCATGGAGTCCGGGGGAGAGCCGTGTCTCGGCCAAGCCTTTCGAGAAGGCCGACCGTCCGATGATTTCCAGCCATTGGTCGTGGGTGGCGAAGGTGTGTTCCTCGATGACTTCCTGATAGCTTCCGTCGGCGGAAGGCTGATAGACGGTCACATAGTAATAGTAGGGTTTCAGCAGGGCCAACGAGGCACCGGCTTCCCATACCCAGCGCGTTTCGACGCCGCCCCAGTAGGGTTTCCCGAAGATGCGCCGTTCCTGTCCGTAGCCGAAGCGGGCCACGCACACGCTGTTCAACTTGCCATAGACGTAGGGCCGCGTGAAATACTCACCCACGTTGATGGTCTTGATTTCCTTGAGGGCATGGAGCGTGACTACCTCGGCCTCCCAGTTCACGGTCTTGTAGATGCTCTTGACGCGCCCGATCTTGAACCCCGCGCCGAAGCCTTGCGAGTGGATGGCCACGTTGACGCAGTTCTGGTGGTTATAGACGAGGCGCTCCTCAAGCGGCTTGTCGCCGTCGCCGCCGATGCCGATCTCCTGCGCCTGCAACAAAAGCGGACACGCTCCGAGAAGCGTGAGGGTCAGGGCGAGCGTTATGGCTTTTCGGGCGACGTTCATGGGCCGGAGGTTTCGCGTTGGTGAGGTCAGTAGCGCGTCTCTTTGATGTATTTTTGCGACTCGCCGTAAGCCGGACAGCTTGAGCTTGACTTGCACGAAGTCATGATAATGCCTGACACTAAGGCGATTAGCAGCGCTATGGCAGTTTTTTTCTTCATCATGATGAAAATTGGTTTGCAAATTAACGCATTATTTCCCGATTTATTACCATCTTTGCACAAATTTTTCGGGATTGGGGCCTCGCAGTCTCGCGTCCCGCAGTCCCGCGTCAAAAAGAACAATATGGAAGTGAAGAAGCCCGACATCGACGACAGCTGGTACCGCGTGCTGAAGCCGCAGTTCGACGCGCCGTATTTCGCCGAACTCAAGTCGTTTTTGGTCAGCGAGAAGCGGCACTACGCGGTCTATCCACCCGGCCCGCTGATCTTCAACGCCTTCAACCTCACGCCGTTCGACAGGGTGAAGGCCGTCATCTTGGGCCAAGACCCGTACCACGGTCCCGGGCAGGCCCACGGGCTGTCGTTCTCCGTGCCCGACGGCGTGCCGTTTCCGCCGAGCTTGCAGAACATCTACAAGGAGCTGCGCGACGACCTCGGCGTGCCCCGTCCCCGCAGCGGCAACCTCGAGAAGTGGGCCAAGGAAGGCGTGCTGCTCCTCAACGCCTCGCTGACGGTGAGGGCAGGGCAGGCCGCCTCCCACTCGCGCCACGGCTGGGAACAGTTCACCGACGCCGCCATCCGCGCCCTGTCGGAACAACGCGAGCACATCGTCTTCATCCTCTGGGGCAACTACGCCATCGCGAAACAGGCTTTGATTGACCCGTTCAAACATCTGATACTCAAGTCGGTGCATCCGTCGCCGCTGTCGGCAAGCCGTGGTTTCTTTGGCTGCCACCACTTTTCGCAAACGAACCGTTATTTGGAGGAACATGGTATTGAGCCGATTGATTGGTCTTTGCCATGAGGTTCTTCACCGCATGGGATAAACCCCAGCCTGAATCGTCACTGCGGACTTGATACGCAGTCTCCTGAGCAAAAGGGCATCGTCTTCGTGCTCAGGAGATGGCGGATGTTCTTCCGCCATGACGTTTTAAGCGTAAAGTCGGCGTTTCCCAGTGGATAGTTCACGATAATAATTTATGATTAACTCAACAACAAACAATGAAACAAATAGTATTTGCCACCCACAACCAGAACAAGCTGCGCGAGATGCGCGAAATCTTCCGACAGGCTCAAGAACACATGGAAGGACTCTATGAGGTCTTGGGCCTCGACGACATCGGCTGCCACGAGGAAATCGTGGAGGACGCCGACACCATCGAAGGCAACGCCAAGATCAAGGCCGACTTCGTGACGGCGCGATACCATGTGGATTGCTTTGCCGACGACACGGGCCTTGAGGTGGAGGCCTTGGGCGGCGCGCCGGGCGTGTATTCGGCGCGTTATGCCGGCCCGCAGTGCAGCTATCAGGACAACGTCGATAAGATGCTGGCGGCCATGCGTGGCCAAACCAACCGCAAGGCCGCCTTCCGCACGGTGATCGCCTTGAACCTCGGCGGGCAGCAGCATTGCTTCGAGGGGCGTTGCGACGGCCAGATCACCGAGGCGCAGCGCGGCACCGATGGCTTCGGCTACGACCCCATCTTCCAGCCCGACGGCTACGACCACACCTTTGCCGAAATGGGTCACGAGGTGAAGAACGCCATCAGTCACCGAGGCCGCGCCACGCAGAAGCTGATTGAGTTTTTGAAGGGTTAGGCGCGGTGGCAGGCCCGCGTCCCGAAGGGACGCCACCTAATTAACCCGATGCAAGCGCAGCGCAGCTTCGGGCAGCAGCGACACAGCACCTCCGGCAGGCCCGCACCTCCGGCAGGCCCGCGTCCCGAAGGGACGCCACTTCATTAACCCGATGCAAGCGCAGCGCAGCTTCGGGCAGCAGCGACACAGCACCTCCGGCAGGCCCAGCCCCGTAGGGGCGGCAGGACGATAGGCAGGTGTGGAATGCAATGCAACGCCTGCCGAAAAAGAATCGGATTGCAAATCCTCATATTCCGTTCAGGCGGATTGCAAATCCGCCTGAACTGGGTCCCGAAGGGACGCCACCTTATTAACCCGATGCAAGCGCAGCGCAGCTTCGGGCAGCAGCGACACAGCACCTCCGGCAGGCCCGCGCACCCCGGCAGGCCCGCGTCCCGAAGGGACGCCACCTTTATTAACCCGATGCAAGCGCAGCGCAGCTTCGGGCAGCAGCGACATAGCACCTCCGGCAGGCCCGCGTCCCGAAGGGACCCCACCTCATTAACCCGATGCAAGCGCAGCGCAGCTTCGGGCAGCAGCGACACAGCACCTCCGGCAGGCCCGCGTCCCGAAGGGACGCCATCTCATTAACCCGATGCAAGCGCAGCGCAGCTTCGGGCAGCAGCGACACAGCACCTCCGGCAGGCCCGCGCACC
>FLNX01001124.1_pt1 | contig 53472 bp, 46 predicted proteins | sample 1140341 | NCBI WGS metagenome assembly FLNX01 (sample SAMEA3878208, study PRJEB12797) | bioreactor metagenome | biome: Moose rumen | place: Sweden | collected 2011-10
GGGAAGTGAACGGCTGACGGCCTGCCCCGATCCATCTGTGAAAAACTGTCCTGGAGAAGGAACTGTAGACCGCAATGTGAAGGTATGACGCTCACATTCCCTGGCTCTGCTCCGGGCAGTCTCGGATCTCCGTCCTAGACACCTTTCCGGAGCAACTTCCCCTCATTCCAGAAAACATTTCCGGAACAGTCAGTCCGGTCATCATGTCCGCTGGCTCCAGTCTTCGGTTTACGGCTTCAGCCACAGGATCTTCCCAGGCGCTGCCGCAGCATCAACTACCTTCTCCTTCTCCGGAACTGGCAACGCAGAACCTTTCAGTCACAAGCCCACCGCATCTCCGGTTTCCTGTGTCTGCTGCCGGCTTCTGGATCTCTGGAGTTTTTATTAAGCCCCAAAAAAAGAGTGGTCCGGAGACCACTCAAGACGGAACCACAGATGAGTTTTGGGATTTGTCTTTCTCTGTGTTTAAAAAACTCTGATCCTGTGGCACAGCCGCAAAGATCAGGGATCAGGGATCAGGCTCCGGTCAGGGTCAGGGCAGTGCAGGAACTGACAGGCCGATCAGATGAACTCAGATCAGACTGCCGTCCTCAGCTCCCTCAGACTGAGATGTCCACATTTTCGCCCAGACGTTCGCCTGGCACGGCTCCAGGAGCGGCTGAACTGATGCGGGGAGCAGGGGCATGGAGGGCGCTTCCAGCCTGGGTGGCCTCCTGGGCAGCAGCCACGGCACCGTTAACGAGGGTCAGGGCCATTTCCGCCTGCTGGCTGCTCTGGTGCTTCATTGCATAGACGTCCATCATGGTGAGCGGACTGTTGGTGGCATTAACATACGACGACATGGCTGTGTCTCCTTTCTGTTCCGTCAGTTCAGCGTATCCGGGATCAGTGCTTTTCTCTGATCCGAGCCCTCTGTTTCGGGCACCTTTCTCTGCCGGGAGCCTGACACGGAAGTTTATTTCAGATCATGGGAAAGATCCGGAAATAGATCTGACTATTTATCTATTATACGCGGGATGTTCATTTCCGGTACAGATCACACTCTCCTACAGTGCTAAACTTTGACTATGATCACGGACATCCGTTGCGGTCCATGATCCGCTTGGGGCAAAGGAGCACAGATCATGGGAGCAGGTTGCCGCTCAGCATGCTTGCTGTTTCCGTCCTGGCAGCATGGGGAACAGGCTGTGGAGGATCCGGAAGAGCATGGAGGCTGAGTCCCGGAGATTGGAACATTGATACTGAGGCCTGGAGTAAGGAGGCCTGGGCATAGAGCGTGGAGGGATCTGCTCGCCGGAGCAGGCCCCGGATCCCGGATGGTTTGGGAGAGATGCGGAGCGGCGGGGCAGTGCGACTGCGGGCGTCCCGTGCGGTTGCTTCACCTTGGGATCAATGGTGACATGGTTCAGTACTTCCGGGGGAGGGTGATCCCGCGTCGGGCTTTTTCATCCCCCTGATCATCCCGGCAACTACCTGTGTAGGCGGCATTCAGGGCAAAGTCTTGGTAGATCATGGAGGTCTGCACCAGTTTGGGCAGTTCATGCTTCAGGATCTCCCGGCTCATGTTCTTGAGGATGATTGCCGAGTAGATGGGGGTGTCTTGACCCCGGTAACTGACGCTTGACTCCCACACGCTGATGCTCAGATCGTTGGTGCAGGAGACCTGGATGGCACCAATCCCGGACTTCTTCATCTCCGGATTCTGGCATTTCATTTTCTCGGTCAGGATCCCTGTGATGTCAGAGACGGCAATGGTTTCACGCTCAGTGATGAGATAGTAGATGAAGTTGCTGTCCCGGATCTGGTTGTTTTGGAAAACAATGAAGGCATCGCATGGGTTCTGGCTCACCACGCTCCAGCCTTCCGGGGACTCCACATGCATGAGTTCCTGAGCAGGGGATATGGCTGGCAGGAAAAGGGCGGAAAGGATAGCTCCTGTCCGGGGGAGGAGGCGGGAGAGTTGCAGGAAAACAGGTTTGCTGGTGCTCATGTTCGGAATTTCATGCCTTAGATTCTGGAGATGGAACTGCTGCCGCGTCACCCGGGCTGCTGGATCCAGGCTGCCGGAGCGTGGCAGCTGCTGCAGCCAGGCGTTGCAGCAGTGTCCGTGGGAGCAGGCTTCCCGCACTGTGCGCCCGGGACCTGGCGCTACATACATGCCATATATGTCCTGGACCCAGTGGCGGTGTTTTTTTTAAGTGACCAGACCTGGCTGTTTTCTGCCGGCCGGGGATTGCCGCATGCAAATCTGGCCGGATCGTAGCGGATCTTCAGGATCGATCCGGCATCCTGCCACCCTGCCGGAGACCTCCGGAACGCAGCATATGCTAGCACAACAGTTGAGAACATCACAGAGCAGACATCCGGGCAGAGCCGGGATCCGGTACGCTGACAGGGTTCTTGATCTGGGGCCGGATCAGAACTGATGTGCATTGATGGAGCCTGGATGGATGAGGCTGGATCCAGGACCGGGGTCATGTCGTATCTCCGTGGCGGATCTTTTCGGGGTGTTGCCGGTTCGCGGCGCCGCTCCTCCTGAGCCGGAATGAGCCGTGGAAGGGGAAGCGGAACCGGAGAGCAGATCCAGCGGATCCGGGTTCAGTTCAGCATCAGAGCCGCAATGATCTTCCGGGTGTTCTCCTCGGCGTCCCTGGACTGCTCGGTTATGCGGCTGAAGGAATGCTCGATGTCAGACTGATCACTGCTGATCTTCCCGATGTTGCCATTGGCTGAACTGAGCATGTCCTGCTGTGCCCTGGTGAATTCCGTGATGTGCCGGACCTGGGAGCCGGTCTCCTCCAGCCGGGCAATGACATCGGAGATGAACTGCAGGGTCTGGGCGTTCTTCCTGCCGGTTTCCTGGCACTCCTGGGTGCTGGACTGCACCTTCTCCAGGGTGCTGGTCATGTTGCCCGTCAGGGCGGCGACGGTGCTCTGGATCTTTTCGGTTGACTCCCTGGTCTTGACCGCCAGATTGCGGACCTCATCGGCAACCACGGCAAAGCCCCGGCCGTGTTCCCCGGCCCGGGCGGACTCAATGGCAGCATTCAGTGCCAGGAGGTTGGTCTGCTCTGCGATGGTCCAGATGCTGGCCGACAGGGATGCGATCTCATCAGTGTATCGGGCCACCCCTGTAACTGCCTCATGGGTGGTCCCGATGGAGGCTTCCAGGCGCCTCATGGCCTCCTCGGTTTCGGTCACCAGATCCAGGCCCTTTCTGGTGGATCCGCACATCTGATCGCAGCTGCTCACTGCCTGGTCAGTGCTTTCCTGGATCTTGTCAGTCATGTCATTCAGCTCGCTGATCAGGGACAGCACCTCCTCCACATTCTTCTTCTGCCGGCTGATGCCGTCGCTGATGGTCCTGCTGCCTTCCGCTGAGGTCAGCATGTTCTCCTCCACCTGCGCCGTCAGCTGCTGAACGCATTCATACTGGTGCTTCTGGAAGCTGGTAAGGGAACTGCTCATGGATTCAATCTCGTCACCGGTGTTTATCGCCACATAGGAATCCAGCTTCACACTTCCGGCGGACAGGGACAGCAGGTGACGGTTGATCTGTTTCAGGGGGGCGACGATCCGGGCTGAGACCGCATGCTTCAGGGCCAGATAGGATACCAGGGCGATGATCAGGGCTGCGGCCGCAAACAGGATCATGCTCTGCCGGAAGCTGCTGTAGAAATAATCCTCGGAGACAAAGACAAAAAGCTTCCAGGACACTCCACGGGCAGTGATGGGTACTGCCATGGCCAGCATCTTCGCCCCGCTGGCCAGGGTCACCTCTCCGGGCTCACCCTGGGCTGAGGACTGCAGGATCCCCTGGGCAAAGTCTGCGGACAGCGCCGGATCGGTCTCCGCCAGCTTTTTGTCCGCCAGCGCCGGATCCTTGTGGGCAAGTATGCTGTTGTCACTTCCGTAGGTGAGGACCGCAAAGCCGTCTCCCGGGATGCTCAGACTGCTGACGGCGGCGGACAGGGCGTCCGTGGTTATGTCAAGGGCGGCCACACCGTCGCCGGATTGCCGGGAGACGGTGAGTATCATCTTTTTGGTTATGTAGTCGACATAGGGTGCGGAAACGGCCACTCTGTCAGGGTGAGCCCAGGCTTCCATGTACCAGCCCCTGGTACGGGCGTCGTAGCCGGAGTTGAACAGCTCCTCGGTGTCCTCAAGAATGGAGTAAACCCGTCCGTCCTTCTGGGTGGCGTAATAGGCGTCCATCACCCCTGCAGTGCGTGAGACCACGCCGGCAGTCCGCACATCCGCCAGTGAGCTGACTGCCAGTTTCTCTTCCTGGGTGAGCCGGCCATAACGTTCCACAGTCTGGGATGCATTCTCCAGCCAGTTTTCCACACTGGTGCTGCAGGAAGACAGCAGGCTGCTGAAGAGGGCGGAGCTGGACTGGGATATGGTGGTGAGGTTGGACAGGGATATGCTGACAACCGCTATCAGCGTCATGGAAGAGATGAGGATCAGAAAATACCGGGAGATCCGGCGGTTCAGACTGAGGTGTTGTGCTGCTGCCATGGGAAAGGGACTCCAGAGGACAAAGTCAGCATTCCCGGCGTCCGGTGGCAGATCTCAGCGGCAGTGATGATCCTGACTTTCAGGATGTTACAACGGGGGAAAGCTTAAGGTCCACAAATCAAACACTTGTGATGTTAGCAGAGACCGCAGCAAAACGCCTGGACAACTGACGCAAGGCAGGGTGAATGCTTGAGGACAGTCACAGAGCAGGGCAGGCAGTTAGTCAGCCAAGATGGTGGGGATGGACTGCCGCCTCTTCCGGAGAACGGATCCGGACACGGGCTTTACCTATTGTCTTATCCAGGACACCGTCACGGATCTCACCGGCTGATGTCGTGCTGATGCTCAGGGTGGGAGTTCATGCTCCGTATCTGGCGGATGAACTTCTGGGCCCGGATCTCCGCGGCATTCTGCTGCTCCTTGGACAGACTGTTCTTGATAAGCTGGATGTTGTTCCGGGTGGTCTGATCAGGATAGAGCTCATTGCTCACCAGGAAATAGAAGTAGGCCATGTAGTTGCTCACCGGCTCCCCCTTTCCCTTGGCGGCCATATATCCCAGGTAGGCGGCGCTGAAGGCGTGTCCGCGGTTCATGGCCTTCTTGAACCAGCTGGCGGCCTGGGTGAATTTCTCTTCCCGGTAGTAGATGAGTCCCAGTTCATATTCTGCCGGGGCATATCCCGTGGCGGCCACCTGGGTGAAGTACTCCACAGCCTTCTTGGGATCGGCCTTGGTGCCTATTCCTTTGACATAGGCCATGCCCAGGTTGAAGTAGGCCTCAGGACTGGGGTCTTCCTCGGTGGCCTTCTTGTACCAGTAGAAGGCCTCCCCGGGGTTCACCGCCGTGCCTAGACCGTTCTGGTTCATGCGTCCCAGGGCCACCATGGCCCCGGCATGACCCCGGTTGGCGGCTGCGGTGTACCAGGACATGGCCTGGATGTAGTCCTTCTTCACCCCCAGGCCGTTCTCATAGAAGTATCCCAGCCGATACTGGGCGTCCACATTGCCCTTGCCGGCGGCCAGGGTGTAGTACTCCCGGGCCCGGGACAGGTCAATGTCCGTGCCGATGCCATTCTCCAGCATCACCGCTGTCTGGTAGGTGGCCTCCACGGAGCCGTGGGCCGAAGCCCGGTTCTCAAAAATGAATCCCTGGCTGTAGTCCTGGGAAACCCCCAGACCGCTTTCATACATCAGGGCCAGCAGGTGCTCCGCTTCGGGATGACCCGCCCTGGCCGCCTGCTGGCAGTATCTGAAGGACAGATCATAGTCCGGCTTGGCATCCTGCCCGTCGGAGAAGATCACCGCCAACTGGTAGGCGGCGTCGGCATTGTGACCGGCTGCCAACTCTTTGAGCCATTCCACGGCTTCGGGGATCTTCTTCTGTTTCAGCAGGAGGGAGACCAGCTTCTCCGTGGAGTCCTCATGGGAGTTCCGGGCAGCGTTCCGGAGCCACTTCACCGCCAGATCATCGTTCTGGGGGGCGATGGCGCTGCCGTTCATGTAGTCATTGCCCAGTTTGATCTGGGCCTTGAGGAGCTTGCCGGCGGCGGCCTCTTCATAGTATTTCAGGGCGGCCTTGCGGTTGGTGGCAGTGTCAAAGAGCTTGGGTGGGACGCCCCGGCCGGTCTCGTACATCTGGGCCAGGTTGTATTTGATCTCGGGATTACTGATCTCCCGGGCCTTGTAGCAGTACTTAAAGGCGCGGGGATAGTCACCCTCCTTGAACTTGGTGAGGCACCGGGCGATATCCCGTTCTGACACATGGGTGACCACATAGCGCCAGTAGCAGGTTCCGGATACGGCCAGGGTGGCCAGCAAGAGGCAGCCCAGGATCTGCAGGTTCCGCTTCCGGATCCGGGCCATTTCCAGGGCGGCCCGCTGCTCCTCGGTGAGTTCCTGCTCCCGCCGCCGCTCCTCGGCCTCTCTTTCCTCCCGCTGCCGCTGCTCCTCCCTCTGCTTCTCCCGTTCGGCCTCCAGCTCCTCCTCGGTCTTGGGTGCGGGGGTGAAGAACAGCCACCGGATCTTCTGCCACAGGCTTAAGGCCCGGGGATCGGTCACCTGATCCCCCTCTTCCCGGGATGGGGATGATCTACTGGCCGGCCGCTGGCCGGTTCTGCCACTGTGCTCATCAGACGGACTCATGGAGTGCCTCCTGATCTCCGTGAAAAACGGGCAAAAAAAAGTGCCAAGACACTGGCACCTCTGACAACAACAATCTAACAGTTAAACGGGATCATGCCATCATGCCGGAGGAGCCGCTCCGGAGATGCAGCTGACAAGACGGATCCGCATGCTGTCTGCGAATTCCAGCCCGGGCAGGAAATCCAGGGCCCGCCTGGCCAGTTCATTGATCCTTCCTGCAAACCTCTCCAGGGACCAGCGTCTGCCGGTGCTGCTGCCATTCATGCTCAGGCGCCTCAGGCGCTGGGGCACAAAACTGTTGCTTCTGTCGATAACCAGTTCCCGGACGGTTCCGGTGCCTTCATGCACAGGGAAACGCCGGCCTCCGGTGCACTCCGAGGAAACCGCCGCTGCCGCATCGGCGGCAATCCGGGCGTTCTCACGTTCCCTGAAGAAGCGCTTCAGGGTGAAGTGGCCGAAGATCAGCAGCACCAGGGGAGCCACATGGTTGCCGGCGATGCCGAAGAGGATCCCCCAGACACCCGCAGCGGCGCAGACACCGCCCGTAAGCATGTCTGCGATCTGTCTCATGCTGAGTGCAGTCTTCATGTGGCACGCGCCCCCAATACCGGCTCCTTCTCCACTTTATAGTTATCTCCGGCCCGGGTGCCACAGATTGATGGAAAAATCTTTCATTATTGCGAGGAGCCGCAATTTTCACCACCGGAAAACCGGGACCGGACGGATGGCGGATCCCGGAGATCCGGGGGCGGGGAACCGGCCCGGCGGCGCCCCGGGCAGAGCGGCGGGATAAGTGTCTGGTGGTGAGTCAGTGCGGGGCGGCATTTCCTGGCAGAGAGCCAGGGCATGTGTCCGGAGCGGGGCCGTGGGTTGCGTTTCCTGGCAGAGTGCCAGGACATATCTCAGGCGGCGGGACAGACAGTGCAGGCTGTGAGGCAGAGCGGTGAGGGCGGCAGAGTGGCGGATGCGATCTGAAAGGATGGCGGATGCGATCTGACAGATGGCAGATGGCGGATGTGCTGGGCAGTGGGGCCGGATGGGAATTTGCGGCGGCGGAGCATCTCCCGGGGACGGGAACTGGACTGGGACAGGATCCTGCCTGGGGAACGGGAACTGGCAGAGGCGGGAACGGCGGGGACCGATCCCCGGAAAAAAGCAGGACAGCCAACACTGCCTGGCGATGCTAAGGAGGTGAAACATCTGCCGGAAGCGCCAACTGTCCAAAACCCGGCCGGAACCCAAAGGAGAAACCAAATGAAGAAAAAAGAGGAAAGATCCCAGCCGGCGGAAACGGTGTGTTGCACCGTGACTGATCCTTTTATAGCTGTCATTGCCACAGGCGCCAAAACTTTCTGCATATTCTGTATAAAAAATAAACGGCAGATCACGCTTGCAGGGTTTTGTGCGGCTTCTCAGCCCTGAGGGCGAGTCCTTCCCGGGGGAGGGAACTTCAGGATCCCGAGATGTGTGTGCGCCCGTGGCTGGATAGTTGTGGCGGGAACTTCTGAGATGTGAGAGGGACGTGGCAGGATTGATGTGGCGGGAACTTCCGGGAGGTGAGAGGACCGCAAGGGCGGGGCAGGGATGCTGGGGATGGCGGCGGCTGGAGGTGCGAAGGGAATGCTGTGCAGAGACCTGGGATGACGGGACACGCTGGCTGATCCCGGGGGAATAAGGGCAGGATCACCTGCGTGTAGCATGCCGGTGAGACGGATGTGGCCCGGAAAGGAGAGTGTCGTGCTTTGTGCTATGGGGCTCTCTCCTGGCAGGCAACCGGATCTTGGGGATCCGGGCCGGGCATATGTCTTGATCCCGGAGTTCGCCTCCGGGAGCCCGAAGTCTGCCTCCTAGAGTCCGGCTTTTGCCCTGGGGCGTTACTTCTGATCTCTGAGGATCCTCTTCACCTGGGCGATGACCAGATAGTGGGCGTGCTCTTCCCGGGTGCCCTCGGGGTACCACTGCAGCACCTCCTCGGGGAACTTGCTCCGGTCCAGCTGCTGCATGAACACCTTCCGGCACACCATCACCTCATTGGCCTCCTGGTAGGAGATGGCGCCGTCCACCTCTCCGGGGGTGAGTCCGGTCTCCGCCACCCGGTCGGTGTCCCGGCCCGACTTGCTGCCGAAGATCTTCAGTGCCTTCTTGTATTCAGGTCCGAACCAGGAGAGGGTGAGCTCGTCATGGCGGCACAGGAACTCAAAGGTGTAGCGCACGGGCTTCACCACCAGGAAGGCCACGGGCATGCCCCAGATGGTTCCCAGACCGCCCCAGCTGATGGTCATGCTGTTGAAGTCATCGCTGGTTCCGGCGGTGAGCAGGGCCCAGTCCCGGTCGAAGCGGGTGAAGGAATGGATCTCAAGATCTGTCAGACTGATATCCGTCATGGTCATGGCATGTTTCTCCCTTTGCGTTGCCTGTCCTGATGTTTCTTATCGGCCGGTCCGGTCTCCCGCTGAGGATTTTTCGCGCCGGCGGCAGGTGCTGCTGCGGCGGTCCGGCAGTCCCGGGTGTCAATGTACTTGGAGGCCAGCAGGTTCCCCTTGGGATCCCGGTATTCAACAGCGATCTTCCGGGCAATCTCCCGGCTGCTGTAAAGCCAGGAGTAGGACTTGCAGTATTTGGCAAACTCCTCCTGATCGCCTGTCCGGGCGTTCTGGTTCACGATGCCGCTGGTCCGCATGCTGTTAAGGTAGCTGTCCCTGCCGGTGACCTCATAGATGATGGTGTAGGTGCCCTTCTGGAAGCGGCAGCCCTTGCGCAGGATGGTGCCCTCATCATTTTTGGCATACACCGAGGGCTTCATCTTGGCGCACATTTTGGTGATGCGGTCGGCGGTGAGTCCCCGGGTCTCCTCCTCGGAGATGACGCCGGCCTGGGCTGTTCTGGGGACGCTCCCCAGGAGCAGGAGCGCGGCCAGGACTGCGGCAACGGCGGATGCGGCGGGTGTTCTGCTGATCATGAGCCTTTCCATTGACGGTTTCTGTCCTCCCATGGCCTCTGACTGAGCCTGCGGATCTTCGCAGACGGTGAGGTCATTGTAGCACATGGCGTCTTCCGGGGAGCGGGGATCAGATCCTCCAGCGGTTGAGGGCCTGGCAGCCTGGAGGGGAGATCCCGGGATGGAGGCGGAAGGCGGAGCGGACCGAGGAGATGGTTGGCAGGATGTGGTTATGGGGCTGTTGCCAGGGCCATTGCTGTGGCTGAGGGATGTTCACAGTGAGAGGCAACAGCCGGTTGCTGGATTAAGCCAGGGCAGTAGTGCTGCGGGAGTGTGCTTACTCCCGGGGCAGGAACTCAATGATTGTCACCGGGACGTTCATTTCCGTGGTGTAGATCAGACGGGTGTGATCAGCACCGTCGATGCCGGAGCCGTTGCAGAAGTCCCGGTTGGCGATGAAGCTGTCAACCTCCTGATCGGTCACCTCCTGGCTGCGGCGGATCATGCTGACCACAGGCTGCGTGCTGCCGCACTGCAGGACCAGCTTCCGGACAGGAAAGTCCTTCTCCATCTGCTGCCGCATGGGATCAGACAGGCTGAAGAAGATCTGGTGTACCCCGTCCTCCAGGCTGCAGTTGACGTCGGTGATGTTCTCATCCACCACCAGGGGGCGCATGCGGATGCAGGAGGCAGTGAATTCCGGGATCTGGGAGGGTGTGGTCCTTTCGGTGGTGTAATGCTCAGTGATCATCACCGTGGCGGTGGTGATGAGGGCAAGCCAGGCTGCAAGGCGCAGGATCCGGCGTGGGGTGAAGGAGGCGCTCATTGTTGGTTCCTTGGGTGTTCCGGCTAGGACAGCAGATGGAAGCGGGGTGCTGCCATGGTTTCTTCTGGGACCTCTGACGGCAACGGTGCATACGGCTGACCGGGGGATGGCGTATGTTACCAGTTTTTAGGAAGGATTTTGAAGAGAACTTGTTTGAGTCAACTATGCTCGGATGCTGATGGCACTGCAGTCAGATCTTACAGCGGAGGCGTTATAGAAAACCGGAAAATCAGAATTGCTTATAGATGTTGGGATCATCCAGTTTCTTGGAAAGTAATCGCCTCTAAGTGCTATTTTGGAAAATTTTTACTGGTTTTAATTGGCCTGATTTACATTAAAATGTAAGTCTGGTGCGCAAGGGAAAACCAGTGCTTCGGACGACGGAAATGGGACGCCTAAAGCCGAAATAGTACTTTTGGAAGGTTAGCGAGGCATTTTGCAGATAGGAACAGTTAGTAGAGGCGGAAATTATCTCAAGATCTGTGCTTGGTCTGACATTTCTCGGATGTGCTTAGTTCAGTATTGGGTCGTTAGTTATATCGGCAGGAGTGTGAGTTCGCTGCATGATGTGAAGCTTATAAGGGATTTATACGAAGCTTTATGTGGTTAATGAGTTATGATAATGAGATGAAGATGATTTGGCTTGAGGTATGCTGTTGCTGTACTGATCTGGTAAGGTTGAAATTCAACTTGAGTTTAGTGTAGATTTTGTTATATCTGGTTTGAAGAAAAAATTTAAAAAAATCGAAAAAAAGAGTTGAAAGGTATTGACATAGTTTATCACGCTGAATAAACTAGAAATTAGTCGGGTAGTTAATGATCTGACTATGGTATAAGTCTTAACAGACTTAAATTTTATTAACATTTTAAATAAGGAGCTCCTATGGGAGAATTCTGGAACCGAATAGCTGGAATTATTTCCAGAAATGCCGCAACGGACTACATCAACTCTTATAACTATGGGAATCAGATGCAGGTGCCTTTTGACTGGATGCGTCTTCCTTATGATGAGTTGGTTGAGATCAAAAGACTTCAGAAGCAAATCGAGAGTCTTCAGTTTGTGAATAGCATATCTGAACCTAATCCCAGCCCGGTAATCCAAATTGCTAGGAAAATGCAGGCTGACAGTATAAAACGGTGTCAGGATCGTGAAAGGGAACTTCAGGGGATTATGGACATGAAGATGAGGAAGAAGTTCCTAAGTCTCAGGTCCAACACTATTATGGCATCTCCTTATGGGATGACTACTGATTATACCCGTGGTTTCTTTAACGCATTTCCTGATTACAATGACGCTTTTCTGGGTTGGAAAAGACAGATGCTGAATTCAATGGAAAGCCATCTGAACATGCTTGAACTTACAAAGAACAAACATGGTAATCCTGTGATGAAATAGGCCTGTGACAGTTAAATTGGAAGCTTGTTCCGGACAGATTGCTATCAGAGCGGTGTGGCTGATGTTGGATTGAGTGATGAGCCCCGAAATTTGATCTGATTTTTATTTTAGACGGTATTATTTTATGCGGAATGTATCTGTATTCTGATGCTTCCGCATTTTCTTCCTTGATGGTTTTATGTACTGAATATTCTTTTGCACTTCTCAATTTTGGCGATGCTAGATTTCTTGGTTTTCTACATTATTTGCAGGCAGATTTCACGACAAGGCCATGCGGTGCAGTACAGAAGTGTACCTTTTTACATGGCTGATTTGAATTGATTTGTATCAAGATGTTGCTGACTAATTGGTTTGCTTCATGCTTTCTGTAAAACGAATAACCAATGGAGATAAAAGATTTTTTTTTTTTTTGGGGGGGGTATTGATTTATTTAAGATTATTGGCTTAGAATGCGAACTCTTGTCTGTTGGTTTCTTTGATTAGAGGTGAAACTATTATGGACGTGGTTTTCATGATCTATCTGGTCATCTTTTTCGTCTGTTTTCTTTTCCTGGCAATCATCCTCCTGGTTTTCAAGGACTACCGGGAGATCCTCGTCAACTACCTCAAGAACTACTTCCACCACCGTTTTTAGCGCTTTTTGCAGTTCTCATTTCAGAGCGGGTCGTACCGACCGCTCTGGTTCTGGTGCTGACTTAGTCCGGTGTCAACTGCTCTCTTGTTGCTGCAGTCCTGTGCCTCCACAGGAGCGTGTCTTCGCCGCTTCTTATCTCAGACTCATCTTCCGCATTCGCTGCGGCGGATGGTGTAACTGGCGATCTCCTGCCGGTTTTTGTTCACCAGCCGGTAGTTCACTGCGCTGTAGGCTCCCTGGAGCAGCATGGAGTCCCGGCGGCAGGCGGCGCTGAGAAAACTGTCCCTGACGGCCGCCAGGTTAGTGGCGGCATGGGGATCCTGGGCAATCTCCAGAATAGCCTCGTCTGACAGTGCCAGGTAGATGTTCATGGTGGTGCCGGAAAGCCGGCAGTACAGTCCGGTGACTCCCCCGCTACCGTCAATTTTCCGGGAAAGGGCGCTGGTGCATCCGGCCTCGGTGTCCATGCGCTTCATGGATGAGGCGTTGAAGCCCGCCCCGCCATGGCGTGCCCCGAAGGTCATACCTGCCCCCTGGGCGCTGACGGCGCAGAGCCCGGAAAAGATCAGTGCCGCGGCCATGGCGGTGACGTCTGAAATGATCCTGCCCATTTGCCTCCCTCCGGGACTTTGGTCCCCTGTGAACTCATCTGCTAATCATATCCTGCCAGGGGAGATCGGATGCGCGCCGGTGCTGATGGTGTGTTCTCAGCGTAATGTTGTCTGCGGCGTCCCTGCCTTGTGCCGTCTATGCGGATCTGGCAGTCTCCCTGACGGGTGTATCTCAGCAAAATTTGTGCCGGAGTCCATCCGGAGTTCAGGCAGTTCCTGGGCTCGTGTCATCATGAGGATGGAGTCCATCCGGAGTTCAGGCAGTTCGTGGGCTCGTGTCATCATGAGGATGGAGTCCATCCGGAGTTCAGCAGTTCCTGGGCTGTGTCATCACGAGGATGGAGTCTGTCTGTGTCTGGAGTTCAGTCGGTTCCGGGACTCTGTCACCACGGGATCGGCATGATCCCGGAAGATCTGGCAGGATCCCGGAAGGCACCTCCGGGGCAGTCTTTCCCGTGCTCACTTCAGATCCTGCCGGAGAAACTCCCGGACATGCTCTTCCGTTTCCTCCCTTTCCCGGGAACTCAGTTTCCGGAGTTCGGCCTTCAGGGCGGTTTCCGCTGTCCGGTGACCCCAGCGGGCGGCCACGGTGAGCCAGAAGGCGCCCTGCAGATGATCTCCGGATCCTGCCAGCAGGAGCCCCAGACGGTTTGCTCCCTCCTCGCTGCCCAGCCGGGCGGCTTTCTCAAGCCATTTCAGGGCCTCCTCCTGCTTCCGGGGGATCCCCCGGCCGGTCTCATAAGCTTCTCCCAGCCGGAGGCAGGCTTCCTGGTGATCCTGCTGTGCCGCCTGGAGAAAATACTCCGCGGCCTTTTTCCGGCTGTCCCCCACGGTGACGCCCCGGATCTGGCGATCATAGAAGTCCCCGGACATGTATGCCCCCTGGGCGCTGCCTCCGGCGGCGGCACGCTCATAGAGCATCAGGGCCCGGGCGGGATCCGGGTTCCGATCTGGAGATCCCGCCATGAGGAGATCGGCCAGGATCAGGCGGATCTGCTGGATCCGGGGATCGGACGCATTCCCAGTTGCCCGCTGGCAGAAGCCGAAGGCGGCTGAGGGGCTGTCCATGTCCATAAGGCGGAGGCACTGGCCTGCCGGATCTCCTAGAGATCCCAGCCAGATGTCCACCTGATCCCGGATCTCCTGCTGCTTTCCGGCTGGCAGCCGCCGGGCGTCGGAGGGCAGGGCGGAGGCGGCGGCATAACTGCCGTTCATGCTGGCGGCCAGGGCCCAGAAATAGCTTTGTTCCACGTTCAGCTCCGGCATGCCGGAGCCGTAGTATTCCCGGAGGACCGCCTGGGACCGGGGCTCCCCCAGACGTGCAGCCCGGAGGAAGATCCCGGCGGCTGCCCGGGGATCGGGGGCGGTGCCCCGGCCGTCCCGGATCATGAGCCCCAGCTGCAGGAGGGCGTCAGGATGATCCTGCTCCCCGGCGCGGCGGAACAGCTCCAACGCCTCCTCATAGCGCCGCTGGTTGTAGCGGAGCCTCCCCAGCTCCATGAGGGCCGGGAGAAAGTCCGGCTTCTGCTCCAGGATCCTGAGCAGGGTCTCGGCAGCCTTTTCCGGCTGCCCCCGGTCCCGTCCCGCAGGGCGGAGTTGCTGCCGGGCATGGTGGAGCAGGGCGTCGGCGGAGGCTCCGGGTGCCATGGCGGCCTGGAGACAGTAGCGCCGGGCAGACAGGACGCTGCCGGTGTCAGCGGTCCGGAGACACCGGAGATCGAGATGATCCTTGCCGGCTCCGGTTGCACCGGACATTCCGGCGGCGGTCCCTCCGGCTTTCCCGGCGTCAGCCTTGCCGATCTCTCCGGCATCAGATCCTGCTGTTATCATGGCTCCTGCCTCACCGGTTTCCCCGGCGGCGGGGCCCGGGATCAGGGTGAGCATGCTGAGGATCAGGGCGGCTCCCAGGGCCGCGGCGGCGGTGTGTTTTCGGCTCATGATGATCTGCTCCTGCTGCTCCGGTGTTCCCGGATAAACCTGCGCTCCTCCCGGACGCTTTCCGGAAGCAACTTTTTCTTCCCTTCCTGCTGTGCCTGCAATGCTGTCTCCTCCGTCATGCAGTCGCCGTTTCCCGCGGGCGCCTTTCCTGCTTCTGTCACCGCGCAGATGATGCCTGACCTCCCCGGGCAATCCTGCTGCGGGGTGCTTTTATGTGACCTGGGCGCAGGCACGGCGGGATGCTGAATGTTATCATAATCCACAGCCGGGGGCGGTGTCCTGTCTCATGGACATCAGTCCTGCGGGGTGTCTCTCCCATGAAACGGCACTGCTGTGCCCCCGGAACACCGGATCTTGCACCCGTCGGTGCCCGGCCCGTGCCGGCGACGTTATCGGCAGATCTGGGAGTTGCCGGAAGATTTGCGGAAAGAGAGCAGAGGGCTTCGGGAAAATGCACGTTAGTCTGACACTGAATTCTGTGGATGACGTCAGTTATTTCCTTTCCCTATACCGCAGCGGTTTCCGGGACTTCACCCTGGTGCTGAATTACGATATCCAGGGCTCCTACGATTCCCCTTTCTATTCCCTTACCAGCGAGCTGGAGAAGGTGGACTTCACTCTGGAGATCGGACCTGCCTGCCGCCGGATCGACTATCTGTTCTACTGGTGCTCCAGTCTTGAGGAGGTCCCCTGGTTTGACACTTCCGGGGTGGTAAGCATGCGCTATGTGTTTGCCAACTGCTCGGGCCTGGTCTCCGTTCCTGCCTATGACACCTCCTCCTGCGAACTGATGACCGGCATGTTTTCCGGCTGCACCAGCCTGGCTGAAGTTCCCCTGCTGAACACCTCCCGGGTGACGGACATGAACTTAATGCTGGATGGCTGCGTCCGGATCCGGGAGCTTCCGCCCCTGGACACTTCAGGACTCCTGCTGGCCGACGGCATGTGCCGGGACTGCTCTGCCATCGTCCGGGTGCCGGAACTGTTTCTGGACAATGTGGTCACCGCCCAGGAAATGTTCCGGGGGTGCCGCTCCCTGGAGAAGCTGCCGGACTTCCGTCTGTCCAGTGTCTCCAGGATTGACGGCTTCGTGGCTGACACCGGGATCGCCGGGGACCGGATGCCGGAGCTTACGGTGAGCTCTGCCAGGATTGATCCTGAGCCCGGAGTCAGGCTCCGCTATGTCCCCAGCGCAGCCTTCAGGAACCGGGTGGTGGTGCTCAACAGTCTGCTGGATCTTACGGACGAGATCCAGATAGCCATACAGAATGGCAGCCTGGATGAACTGGTGATCAACTATGATGTGATCTGCGAGTTCGCCGACGGTCAGTGGCATTCCAATTCCCCTTTTGTGTCCGCCTACCAGGAACTCAGGCTCCGGAACTCTCCCCCCGGAGACACGGACGCTTTCTTTGCTTTTGAACACACCCACATTCTCCAGCATGTGGATTTCAAGATCACCTTTGGCCAGCGCTGCCACAGTGCCGCCGGGCTTTTCCTCAACTGCACTGATCTGGAGCATGTGGAGTGGTTTGACACCAACCAGATCACTGATGCCCACCGGCTGTTCTGCGGTTGCGTCCGGCTGGAAAGCGCCCCCCAGCTGGATTTCTGCCAGTGCCGCGATCTGTCGGGATTCTTTTCCGGCTGTGCCCGCCTGCGATCTGTTCCCATGATGAACACGGCTGCGGCTTCGGATCTCTCGGAGATGTGTGAGGGCTGCTCAGGGCTGGAGAGCATAGCCGACATGGACGTGTCCTCCGGTGTGGATTTGGTGCGGATGTTTGATGGCTGCACATCCCTGAAGAGCGTCTCTTTCCTCAGTGCACGGCGGATCTGCCGGCTGTCCGGCATCTTCCGGGGCTGCTCCGCCCTGGAGTCTGTGCCCCTGTTTGACACCTCCCGGGTGACGGATATGTCGGAGATGTTCAGCGGCTGCTCCTCCCTGCGGGAGATCCCGCGGTATGACACCTCTGCCGCAGTGGATCTGTCAGCCATGTTCCAAAACTGCTCGTCTCTTGAGGGCCTACCCAGGCTGAACACCTCCCGGGCCTGCCGCATGGAGTCCATGTTCCGGAACTGCACCTCCCTCAGGGAAGTTCCCCGGCTTCCGTCGGGGCTGACCACGGATCTGTCCCGTATCTTTGAGGGGTGCACCTCCCTGGAGCAGGCGGAACTGGTGGGGATCTTTGATGTGACCAATGTGCAGTTCATGTTCAGCGGCTGCACGTCCCTGAAGTCCGCTGTGATCTTTGAGTCTCCCAACACCGCCTATGCCGACGGCATGTTCATGGGCTGCACTTCCCTGGAGCAGGTGCTGATCCTGAATATGAAGGGTCTGGAGACGGCCGCCTCCATGTTTTCCGGCTGTGAGTCCCTCAGGAACTGCCAGATCATGGGAGCTGAGAAGATCATAGTGGCAGAGAACATGTTTGCCGGCTGCCGGAGCCTGGAGGCTGTTCCGGATATCGGCACCTCCCAGGCAGTGACCATTGCCGGCATGTTCCAGGGATGCCGGAGCCTGAAAAGTGTCCGGGGGCTGGATTTCTCTTCAGCGCGCTTCACCCGTGGTGCCTTTGCCGGCTGTACCGGCCTGGAGGAGATGCCGGATCTGGATGAGGATCCCCTGATGGCAGTGGAGCCCGGATCTGACGAACTGGGGAACTTCTCCCAGCCGCCCATGAGCCTGCTGACAGATCTGGAGGTGGGCCGGGATGAAGCTGCCGGATCTGAACTGGCTGATCTGCTACTGCCGGGGGACGGGGACGAAAATGCCAGAGGGGACGCAGGAGCAGGAGCAGGAGCAGGAGCCGGTGCCGAGCCGGGACTGGGAGCTGGATCAGGAGCAGCGCAGGATCTGGTTTCAAACCCGGGTTAAGTTTCGGGTCTGGTCTCAGGCGTGGGCTGAGAGCCGGGCAGGCTACGGCCCTGGACCTGACCGGGTTTCTGATCAGGCGTGGATCGGGTACCGGGCTCCAGCTCCAGGATCAGAGGCATGCTTAGGACTCAGGATCAGATCCGGGGCCGGGCAGGGATCAGGGTTGCAGCCTGATCCGGGGGATCCGGAGCGGGGAGCGCCCGGAGCGATGCCGAGCCGGCGCTGTGCCGGCTGCTGCCGGGGCGGGGAGCGCCGGTGTGGCAGAAGAGATTGAAGAGGCTGCCGGAGGCAGACAGGGAGTGAGATCATGGGAACATATGCCAATATCGAGTTGAAACTTCACGACGGATCCAGCAGGAGGTTTGAGATCAAGTATGCCTACCCCTGCGGATCAGGTCTCGCCCTGGCTTCGGCGCCCCAGTGGAAGCGGACTGCCAGCGGACGGGTTGAGGTGACGGATGAGGAGGGGTTCATCAAGTTCCTTACGGAGGATGCCGGCGCCTGGCCCGCAGAGTCCTATGACGAGCTGGCTGAGTTTGACTATTTTCTGGATCTTACGGACTACACCCGCTGCTGGTATGCCGGCGGGCGGCGGCACCGGAAGCCGGATGAGATCTACCCATTGCTTGCGATCTGCGCCTACAACTACGGGGAGTGCAGCTACTGCGGCGGGGAGATGGTAAATGCTGACGTGGCGGGACTTGTCCGGGAGATGATGGAGAACATGCGGGACCGGGCAGGGGGTGCTCAGGGAGCTGCTGGGGAAGCCGGGGGCGGGTGCTCCTGCGGGGCTCATGCTTCCGCTCTGGCGGCGAACTCCGGGGATCTGGCTGGCATCCTTCCACCCGGAGGCAATGTCCCGCAGCCGGCGGCCGGTGCTCCGGGCGCACCGGCCCCGGACGGAGCCGGGGGCACCTATCATACCGGCACCAATGTGAAGTGGGCCCTGCGCTATTTTGAGATTGCCCAGCTAGTGAGCACTTGGTCCAAGGATCCCTCCACCAAGGTCGGAGCCATTATTGTGGGGGACAAGGGGCAGATCATTGCCCAGGGCTACAACGGCTTTCCCCGGGGGGTGGAGGATCGCCAGGAGCGCTATGATCAGCGGGAGATCAAGTACAAGTTCGTGGTGCATGCGGAAATGAACGCCATTCTGAATGCCCTGTACAACGGATCATCCGTGGCCGGGGCCTCGATTTATATCCACAACCTTCCGGTGTGCCAGGAATGCGCCAAGGCCATCATCCAGTCCGGCATTGCCCGGGTGTTCATTGACACGGAGATTGACGGCAAGTGGATGGAGGCCTGGCAGTTCTCCCGGATCATGTTCCGGGAGGCCGGAGTGGAGGTGCACCGGCTGAGCCCGGATCGGAAAGAACTGATCCGGGTGGAGTGATTGGGATCTGGTGACAGCGGCAGCACATGCCGGAAGATCCGCTAGCGCGACAGGGGAGAGAGGATATGGACAGCGGTGAAGGCAGAGGATCCCGTCAGGTGAATCTCCGGGAGAACCCGGGGCTTCTGTGGTTGTTCCTGGTTATCGGCATTGTCATGATGCCGGTGGGTTATGGTCTGGACAACTGGAAGATCATGATCCTCGGTCTTGTTGAAGCCCTGGTTGCCCTGGCCCTTGTGATCCGGCTGCGGGGCATGAAGGCCAGGAACATCCCCGGAGCCGGAGGACTGCTGGATCTGCTGCGCAACGGAAAATATTTTGCTGGCAGCGCCTGGCGTGAGGCCTACCGGAAGCGCCGTTCGGCGTTCGGATCCGGCCGGGATGGCGGGCGATCCTTCAGGGGAACGCTGCGCTGGAAGTATGTCCGGCATTTCTGCTACCGGCATCTGGTGGCGCTGCTTGCAGTGCCCGTGGTGGGGTGCATGCTGCTGTTCATGTACTGCAAGTATGTCTCCCATGTAGGCGAGGATCTGCGCTTCCTGCATTCCTGGGAGTTCCTGCTGGCCGGTGGTGTGATCATTGTTGCCTGCCTGGGCCTCAGCTTTCTGATCCCCCTGATCCGATCTTCCTGGATCCTGAGACGGTGGCTTGAGCTTCATCCGGAGCAGAAGTCTGCGGTTGATCGGATGGAGTCTTCCTTCAGCACCGGGCGGCTTTACCAGTTTCGGGGCGGTTTTGTCTCCCTGGGTTCGTCCTGGATCTGCGCCTTTGACGGCACCGGCTTCTTCGCCGCTGAGCGGCGGGAGATCGCCGGCGCAGAACTTAAGGTTTTCCATCTGATGCTGTATGACAAGGGCGTGCTTATCAGGGAGGAGTTTGTCTTTGCCGTGGAGATCAGGGCCGCTTTCCAGTCGGGGGAGGAAAGCGTCACCGTCATGCTGGATCAGTTCCAGGCTGTGATGCTGCTGGAGGATCTGGGCTTGGCCGGCAGTTTCACCGCCGGCGTCACCGTCACGGATGAGAAGGCGGATCTCACTTGCCCCCGGCTGCCCTATGTCTCCAAGATGGTGGTCTGACCGCCGATCTGCCAGGGGTGCGCTGAGATGCTTTCTGATCTCACGGCCGAGCTGACGGTGCTCCGGATCTCCCGGTGGCCTTTCGGCTGAAAGACTTCTTCCGTTCAGTTTTGTTCCGGATCCCCGTCCCGGTGGTTGCCAGTTGTCTGCGGGACTTTCCTCTGACGTCAGCCGCCTTTGACCTTCCCTCGGGTTGTCAGCTGTCTGTCGGACTTCCTTCTGACGTCAGCCGCCTGCCGTACATCCACCTAACAGTCAGATGTCAGGAGCATGTCATTTTCCTGCTGACGGCTTTTTCCCCTTGGTCCACTGGATTGGCAACGTCAGGATCCCAAATCTTTCGGGATCATCGGCGACACCAGGCGAAGAACGGGCCTTCAGTCACAGATCATCCATGAGCACAAGATCACGGAAGCGGATGTGCTGCACAGTGCTGGTGGTGTAGTCGAGGTCATCATTGCTGATGAGGATTTTCGGGCAGGAGTTGTCCAGTTTGGCGAAGGGTCCAAATTTCCTTCGGTATGTTTCATCCTCCACTACGGACCTGGCTGTCTGGATGAAGAGTTTCCGGTCTCCCTTCAGGGCTACGAAGTCCACTGAGCCGGATCCCCGGTCGTAGGTCTGGATCCTGTAGTTCCTGAAGAGCAGTTCGTTGTAGACGGCATTCTCCAGGTTGCGGGGCAGATCCCGGCGGCCATCCGGAGACGCTATGGTTCTCAGGGCTACGTCAGTGTTGTAGAACTTCAGGTAGTATTCCAGCTCCCTCCCGGCCTTGGTTGAGTATCTCCGCACCCGGGTGATGGCTCCGGCCTCCTCCAGGTGGCTGATGTATCGGGTGGCGGTGGTGGGGGAGCAGGGGAAACCGGCTTCTTCCATATGCCTTCCCACGGTGCGGGCCGAGAGCATCTGTCCGCTGGACTGGAACAGGAAGCCTGCCAGGTGCCTGAAGCGCTCATCTCTCCTGATCCCGTGACGGGCGATGATCTGACTGAGCAGACACTCCATGACTTCGCTGATGTAGGAGCGCAGGCTGCTTTCGCTGCTGAGTTCCAGCCGTCTGGGAAACCCGCCCCATATGAGGTAGTCGGTGATGGTCACCACCTTTCCCAGGAGATGGGCGTATTCAGCAAGTTCCTGATAGACAAAGGGCCGTACTGTGAATGAGACATAGTGCTCTGACAGCTCACCGGTGAGCTCCCAGGAGGGGACGCAGGCATCCCGGATGCTGATGAACATTGAGCATGAACTTTCCTGGAGGGTAAGGCATACGTCTTCCCAGCCTGCAAGATTTTGGATCCCGTCAAGAAAGAAGTAACACTTGCCTGGCTTTCGTCTGGATCCAATGTAAGCCAGCAGATCCGTTTTCCCTGGGAGATTGCACTGTAGGGCACAGTCTTCATAGTCCACGAAGATCACGTTGTCTGAATGTTCCCTGATCTCCCCGGCGATCTGTCGGAGGAGCTCCGATTTCCGCAGTGCCTTATGCCGGTGATGATCTTGATCAGATCCCGGTCATAGCAAGCCCGGATGGGCCTGAGATATTGTTCCCGTTTGATCATTGAGATCGGGCTCCTCCGCTTGCATTACGGTGCTGCCTGTTCTGGCTGTCGCTGGGCTGGTGCCGTCCGTTCTGATAGTCATTGGACAATTTAGACGCGGAAGGCAAAATTGTCCACTGAGACTGATCAGTTTGAGGAAAACAGGAAAATCGTCCAATGCTATTGGACAAATTGGAGAAAACAGGAAAATTGTCCACTGGCACTGGACAGAAGCGGGAAGGCAGGAAAATTGTCCACTGGTACTGGACAAAAATGTGAAACCATGAAAATTGTCCAGTAGCACTGAAAGATTTCTCCCAGACAGGTTTTTGGTCCATCGGGGGTGCGTGCTCCTTTGATCGCAATGCCCTGGCAAGATTTGGATTTTGGCGTGAAGAACTGAACAGCCACATCTTTGGGGGTGGACTCTGCCGCAGAGCCGGGAACTGCGCAGTGCCAGGTCTGGGCTACTCTTTGTTGACCGCCGATCTGCGGATCTGAAGAGAAATATCTGCCTGCTTGCGGAATAAAATATACTGCTTCCGGTTAAATAAAGAAATGAGAGGTATATTTAAATTATCTGATCGGATGAATATATTTAGGCTACGCACGGTCAGGTATTTGTTAAGCCTCCAGTTCTAAGTTATCTTCTTTACTGTTTTCTGCGGGATCTCCCTTTTGAGAGCCTGTTGCTTCGCCAGGTTTTCTGCCGAGGACAGGATCGGTGCTGCCGTTTGGCATAAGGCCGGTCACGACTGGGGGGAAAGCGCAGGTATGAAGATCCGGACAGAAGAGCGGCAAAGAAACAGGCGAAAGAAGACTGGCAGGCTCTCCATGGCGGAGACTTTGTAGCATGATCCTGCCAGGAAGATTCTCTCTTTAGGATTTCCTGAGCCGAACATCAGGTGTGTCCGATTTCAGAACTTTGATGAAGAACATTAATTCATCTCCCCCAGATCTCCCTGCTGTTCTTATAATTGCCGGCGTCATGATTTATTAAACAGACACTGTTATGCAATTAAGAGAATTATGTCGACTTCCTCTCAGAGAGAATGAGTGAGAACGCATTTCCCTTTGGAGTATATCCTGAAGCAGCAACTGTGCTACCCGGCGTGGATTTGGTTATTTGACGCTTCTATATTATAATGCCGCCTGCTTATCCGTTTTTTTAACTGAACTCAGAGCATGGGACAGGCATGATCCGCCGGCGTAGCCCCGGGATCCCCTGGTGCCGGTGTGTCTGGCAGGATCTCATGCTGGCGTCATCTGGCGGGCATCAACATCTGCCAGACCGGTTGCATTCAGTCCTTCAGCCGGTTGCGCCGGCGGACTGATCGGCCGGTTGCACTCTCTTAGAGTTCGTCGTCAGGATTGTTGTATGACTCGATTTCCCCTGCATCCCGCTGCCGTTGCAGCACTCATGATCTGCCTTTCCGGCTGCGGCGAGGTGCTACTGGACGCATCCAGCGACGAGGCGCTGATGCAGTCCTATTTTGAACTGAAGAAGCAGCTCACCGATCGTGAGGGTGCAGCCTTTGATCTGGCCTTCCACAAGACCCGTGAGCTGGTGAATGCCGCCACCGGAGAAGATTCCAAAGCCCAGCTCAGGGAGAAGTATTTTGCCGGCCGGAATGTGGCCTCCCTGATCAGGGACTTCAAGGTGCGCCTGGAGGAGCAGGTGGTGGATGTTTCCAAGTCTATGCAGGCATCCGTCAACTGCTTCCGCAGTTATGATGAGGGGCTTAAACTCAGCAACCAGCATCTGAAGAACAGTTCGGTGGATCCGGAGAACCGGGTGGAGTTTTCCTTTGATCTGGACAACAACTCATCCTATCCTATCAGGGCCCTGCAGGGTGATCTCACCATTCAGGTCTTCGGTGCTCCGGACTATGAGCGGAAGTATGACGGCACCAATTATGTCCGGTGTTTTGCCACGGTGTCCATTCCTTCCGGTGGGTACGGCCATTTCACCTGCAATGTCCGGTACAAGATGGGCACTGTCAGGTTTGACGCTCCGGCGGAGGATCTCCAGGTGTTTGATTTCAAGATCGTGAACAACGATCCCGATCTCCAGGACGGCAGGGAGGAGAAGAATTCCATGGCCTCCTGCAGGGCGGAGATGGAGACCCACCGCTCTGAGCTCAAGATGCTCACCGATTATATGGATCAGCTCAGGACCTACCGGGTTGACTGAGCATCCGGGATGCCGGCAGAACTGATCCCCGGCTGGAGGATGGTCAGTCCTGTTATCCCATCTCCACCTTTGGATCCATCCGGAAAGCCAAAGGATCCCCCTTGGGGATCCTTTGTTATGCTCCGGCGCCAGGACTGATGCTGCGCTGGCAATGTGTGGCTGGCGGCACTTCAGTCCCGGGATGCGTCCTCCGGGTTGCCTTCCCCCTTGCCTTCTCCCTCAGCTCATCCCCGGGCGGTGTTTTCCCGCTGCTCCTTCACCCAGGCACGCCTGCTCTGACTTTCATCTGACTTTCAGCAAACCTGGTCAGCCGCGCTTTTTCCCTGTTAAGCAGAACATGGCCTCATTGCTGTTTTTGACCTGGGTTGCGGTGAACCACTGACAGGAGGCCCGTTTTATGTTCTTTTCCAGCACCAGGATGCCACCGATGCTCACGGTGTTACACCTTCCAGAATGCTCATGGTGTTACGCCTTCCAGAATGCTCCCGCTTTCCCCCGATCCCCTTGACGATGACCAGCTCCTCGTCCGGATCATCCAGATCTCTCCGAGCCCAGTCCCATTCTGTGCCCATGGCCGCCTCCTGCGGGTGAGCGCCTGCGGAGACAGTCACAGAGATCTGCTGCAGATCAAAAGCCTTCAGCTGGGGGTGAGTGCCTCAGGAGCCGGCTGTTCCCAGCTCCGGCGGGATTGCGGCACCGCTGTATCTGCCTTGCCACAGCCAGGCTCCGTTAGGGATCTCAGACCTGTCGCAGTTTGGAGTTGTGACTGTGTCTTTGTCTTTGTCTTTGTTTCAGCTTCCGCCCGGTTTCCGCTTCTTTCAGTCCCGGCTTCCGCCGCCGTATCCGGTCCCGGCTTACCTTCCGTAGTAGGAGGGCAGGGAGGTGAGCTTCAGGCAGCCCCGGAACATGTCCTGGGACTTCTTCAGCCTGGTGGTGTCAAAGTGGGGCACGGTGGCCAGGCTGGAGCAGTTCTCAAACATCTCCTGCATGTTGGTCACGTTGCGGGTGTCGAAGAAGGGCACCGAGGTCAGGTGGAAGCAGCCGTTGAACATGGACTCCATGGAGGTCACGCTTATGGTGTCGTACAGGGGAACAAAGGAGAGGTTCCGGCAGTTCTCAAACATGGAGTCCATGGTCAGGACGGAGGAGGTGTCAAACAGCGGGGCGGTGGTGAGCTCCATGCAGCCGAAGAACATGCCGCTCATGTTGGTGACGTTGCCGGTTTCAATTTCCCCCACAGTCCTGAGGTTCCGGCAGCCCCGGAACATCTCCTGCATGTTGGTCACGTTGTCGGTGTTCAGATCCCCGATCTCCTCCATGGCAATGCAGCCGTGGAACATGCTCTGGGCTGTCTGGGCGCTGTCCATTCTGAGGCTCTTCATCTGCTTGATGGATGAGCAGCCGTTGAACATGTTCTGCATGTTCTTCACCTGGGAGGTGTCCGGCAGGGCGAAGGTGGTCAGGCTGTAGCAGCCGTTGAACATATCCTGGGCGTTGGTGGCTTTGGGGGTGTTCAGCTTGGGCACTTCGGTGAGCATCTGGCAGCCGTGGAACATGGACTGCATGTTCACTGCGGCGGCCATGTCCAGCTTGGGGGCCCGCTTCAGGGCCGCGCAGTCTCGGAACATGTTCCGGAAGTCTGTGATCCGCTCTGTGGCGAAGGAGGGCAGATCCTCCAGGGCGGAGCATTTCTGGAACATGCCGTACAGTTTGGTGACCCCGGGTCCCAGGACAATCTGGAAGTTGATGTGCTGGAAACCCAGGCCGTAGAAGGGGCTGTTGGACTGCTCGTTGCCGTCAATGAACTGGGTGGGCTCAAGATCATAGTTCAGGAACAGGATATCCAGATCATTGTTGAGGATTCGGGTGGTGATATCGGTGGTGACCTCCTGGGGAGCGTCGAGGATGATGCTGTGCTCTGTGGGATGCAGTCTAGGTGCCATGGTTACTCCATCGGATTTCCGTACAGCGGGGCATATCGCTCCATTTTATGAAAAAATGTGATGTTTGCGGTGCCTGAGCCCCTTTTGACCGCTGCCTTTTTTGATATGGGTTACATTTTTGCCCTGTGATCCGTGGCAGAAGTTACCCTCCCTGGATGGCTTGGCCTGACGTCTCGCCCCCGGTTGCCGGGGGGTTCCGGCGCGGTTCCGGTGCTGTGTCCGGGACAGTTCCGGCGCATTGCCTGGGAGAGTCCGGGGCTGTTCTGGCGCAGTTCACGGGCGGTGCCTGGCGCGATCCCGGCGGCGGCAGGAAGGCCCGTTTTTTACTGCGATCTAATTTTCACCGGAAAAAAGTGCCCCCTGCTGGGCAATTCCCGGAAGGGCAGGGTAAACTGTCCCGGATCTCCCCCGCCCCGGTCACTCGGAGTGTGAGTGCCTGACTGCCGGTGGGTGCCGGACGGGTATGTCTGCGTGCCGGAGGGCATGATGCCCGACAGATCCAAGGCTCCATCAGTCGGTTGCCAGGTCTCCGCTGGACAGGCACAGGATCCTGCTTCCGGACAGGCACAGGATCCTGCAGCTGGACGGGCATCAGGGCTTGCGCCCATGCCCCGCTGTGCAGGCGTTCCTGAAGAGCCCGGATCTCAGGTCCTGGAACCCAGGTCCGTGGTCCAGGCTTCGGGAACGGTGCGGGGAGAAGTGGAGAGCAGATCCGGCGGGAGCCTGGCGCGACCGGACAGGTCCCGGCCAGAAGGTGAGGAATACCATGTCAGAGGAAAAAGACGTCAGAGAGTCCGGTGCAACGGAGAATGCAGGGGATCCGGCGGGCATGCCGGAAGTCCGGGACGGCGGATCTGATGATCTCCGGGGAGCCGGGGAGGACGGTCTGCCTGAGGGTGAGGACGGCCTCACCGCCCAGGAGCGTGACCGCCGGCGGCAGATTGAGATTGACCGCTACATCATGCTGGATGACGAGGGCCGGAAGTCCGGCCTGATCAAGTCTGTGGTGCTGATCGCGGTGACCCTCATTGTGGTGGCAGCGGTGCTTTCAGTGTCCGTGGTGACCAGCATGCGCCAGGGGGGCAATGTTTCCGGAGCCTCGGAGAGCAACCGGAAGATCTTCCTGGAGACCTACACCAAGAAACTGGGCCAGAGCGGCAAGAACAGCCCTGAGGCGCCCTTTGACTACCGGTTCCAAGGCAACCGCTTCATGATCAAGATCAGCAGCCGGGATGCGGAGCCGCCCTTCAGCGGCGAGATCCTCCCGAAAGATCTCAAGGCGGAGGGCAGGCTGTTCATGGCCCAGACCCTGTGCCATGACGGAGCCGCAGTGATCCAGCGCCCCCTGGAGGTGAATGAGGTGGACTATCTTTTCTACCATGATGGTGAGCAGCTGTACACCGTCAGGGTGACCCAGGACAACTGCCGGAATCTCTGAGTCCGGTCTTCCCGCCGGAAAGGGCGGGAAGGCAGTCCAGGTTCCGGGTTTTGCCCCGGCTGTGCCCGTCCGGGCATGGCGGGGGATGCAGGTAAGACAGCTACAGGAAAGGGGGACATGATGAACATGGAAAGCCAGGTGCAGCAGAGCGACGACATTGCCAACTTTGCCAGCCGGATCACCCAGAAATACCGCCACTGCATGGTGGTGGATCTGGTGGAGGGGTCATGCTACTCCTGCGGTGTCCGCTCGGTGGAGGACAACGCCATGGATGATCCCTCCCCGGCGGAGTCCTATGACGACTGGCTGCGGATCTTCGTGGAGACGGAGATTGAACTGCCTGAGCAGTCCCGGATGCGCTGGCTCCTCAGTCCTGAGAACCTGCGCCAGTCCCTGAACGATCACCATTTCTTCATTTCCGTGTCCTACCGGAACCGCCGCCTGCCCGGGGATGAGTGCTGGCAGCGGCTCCAGGCGGTGCTGCTCCAAAGCGACAATGTGGGGATCCCCCAGCGGGTGATGATTGTCCAGGAGAAGATCAACGGCTCCCTGCTTTCCCGGGAGCGGCGCTTTTTCAACTGCAGCCTCTACGGGGTCATGCAGTTTGCGGTGAACACCGACGGTCTCAACCGCTGGCGCCGGTTCTCCTATCTCAACGTCAATGACGAGGCCCTGAGGATCTTCGGCTACACCCACGATGAGTTCTATGAGGGCATGCGCAACCAGCAGATCGATCTCATTGCCCCCTATGACATCCCTACCTTCATCGATCTGGTGTCGGGCCTCAGCGAGGTGGGCACCCGATCGGAAGTGCACCTGCACATCATCAACCGCTCGGGCTATGTGGTGACCATCGGCGGCGAGGCGGAGCTGTGCGTCAGCGACGACGGGCGGCGCTATATCCAGATCATCTTCATGGACGAGAGCCGGGATGAGAACAGCCGCACCGCACTGGCGGACATGAAGAAGGAACTGAAGGATCTCACTGACGCCATTCCCTGTGCGGTGCACCGCAGCCTCATGGCCGGGAAGAGCACCACAGAGTATGTCAGCCGGGAGTTCACTCTGCTCACCGGCTATGACTGCACGGATCTGAAGATCAATTTTGACGGTGTCTTCCAGAGCATCCTGGCTGGCCCCGATGATGTGAAGGCTTTTAATTCCGGCTTCAGCCGGGCCCTGACCACCGGCAAGAGGATCCCGGTGGACTTCAGCATCCGCAGGAGCGACGGCAGCACCGTGGCGGTGCGGGACTGGCTGTTTGTAACCCATGATCGCCAGGATCGCCTGTGGCTTTACGGCTCCATGATTGAGAACACCGAGGAGAAGATTGTCCAGAGCCGGGCGGAGAGCCTGGATGAGATGGTGCAGTATTATGCCCGGGGTCTGGCCCTGACGGGCAAGATCGCCGGTCTCATCACCTCGGGCAGCTGGCGGAAGAAGGCCGGAGATCGGAGCGAGGATCGGAAGTGCTGCTTTGCCGCCGCCACCGATCTGGTGGCCAAGGAGACAGGCTCTTCCGTGATCCACTATGCCATGTCCCGGGACGGCAGTGAGGCGGAGTGCGTCTATGCCAAGCTTACCGAGGACTGCGCCGAGCCTCCGGTGAACCTGCCAAAGGAAAACATCAAAAAATGCTTGGAAATGATGAAGACCAGCGGCGGCGCCATTATCCCCAGCCCCCTGGTCCTCAAGTCCCTGGTGGGACCGGAGCTGGCATCCTGCTCCATTTTTAAGAATGCCGGAACCATCCTCATGATCCCCCTTGAGATCGGCGATGATCTGCCGATACAGTTCATGATCCTGCGGGATCCGGAGCCCTGGATCCTCCATCATGAGATCCCCGGGACTGTGGCTGACAACCTCCGGGCCCTGATGAGCGTGTTCTGATCTGCCCCGCCGGCGGGAGCGGAGATGATCCCTCCTGCCGGATCCTGAGAGAGCCCTGGCGCCGTTTTCCGGTGTCAGCGGATCTCGCGTCCTGCCCCATCTTTGTATATAATGGACTGGACGGTCTTTGGGTGGCTTTGCTGTAAAAGCCGCTGATTTTCTGTCAAATGTTTAATTTGTGTCATTTATTGATACTTTTGTTTTTAGGATTGGATCCCTGTTTCTGACACAGGAAGTGCTCTCTTTATGGCTAAAAACAACAGCAGGATGCGCAGCTTCGGACTGGTGGATCTTCTTAAACTGCTCTGCTACGCCTTTGTCTGTTCGGTGCTGGGTTTTGTGGTGGTGTGGTGCATCTTCTCCTTTGCCGACGGAAGCCCCGGGAGCGTGTGCGGGGAGCTGGGCCGCAGTTTCAGCACCAATGACACCTTCGAATATTCCCAGTGCAGCCTTTCCGGCGATGACGGGATCAGCCTGGTGCTGGATGTGAAGAAGGGCATGGAGGTTTATTTCCAGGAGATCCCCGGGGTGGTGACGGATGATGATCTGGCCCCGGATCAGCTGGATTACTACTGTGTGCAGTTTTTTGACCGGGTGCGGATCAACTCCCTGGATCTGAAGATCCGGGTGGACAAGAAGATCAGACAGCGGATCAGCGTGAACCGCAATGCCTGTGTGAGCTCCTGAGCCGGATTTCAGGAATGAGCCGTTGGACCGGGACGGACAGCGGCAGGCAGGGAAGACGGATTGGGGATAAGGAACTGAAATAAATGATCTGGCTTAAGGGTTTGATGGTGCTGGCGGTGTGCCTGGCGCTCATGACGGGGGCGTATATCTGGAACCAGCGGACCCACGGGAACAGCCTCCAGGATCCTCAGGGTCAGAGTCAGGATCAGGGCAGGGCAGATGATCTGATCAAAGCCGGGGATGTGTGTGGGGTGATCCGCAAGGCTTTTCTGGAAAGCTCCAGCAGCACCTGGACTTTCACCGGCTGCCGGGCAGTCTCCCCGGAACGCCTGGACGTGAGTGTCCGCTCCGGTGATCGGCCCAGGGAAGGGGGTGCTCCGGCGGAGTTCACAGCAGAGAACATTCCCCCCGCCATGGCGGAGACTTTCTGTGGGATCTTCTTCCGGGGCTTTGACAATATCACGGCGGTGGACTTTCATGTCACCGATGCGGAGAGCAAGGGTGATCTGCTGCTGTTTCACCTGGATCGGCAGATCTGCGGCAGCCGGATGCGGTCGGTGCTTGACGGCGATCCCGCAGGCACCAGGCAGTGAGGGCTGTCTGTTTCCCTTTTGCCTGCTTTCTCTTTCTTGGGATCTCATCCCGCCTCCCCCTCATCCCTTCCCATGTTCTGAAGATCCTTCATTGCGGTCCTGTTTCTCCGGGTCGATGATCCTCTTAGCGTAGACTCTGATGGTTACCGTTACCTGGTTGGCTGCGGTTCAGAAGAAAGGTCAGAAAGACAGAGACACCAGATTTCTGTTTTCAGTGATATTCATATTTTGCGAAATTCAAATCTGAATGATCTGTTCCCGCAGCAATATGACTGTGAGGCTTTCCGGATCTGCAGCGCAACGAGTGGTTTCGCCAGATCCTTACGGGTGCCAATATGTCGTATCTTGATCCCGATGTTATGAGGCTGTGAAACAATTTTCTGATGGAAGAACTCATGAGGTTCACCACTTAATTCCCGTAAAATTACTTAATTTAACCGGTATCTTGAAAGAAAATGAAGGCCCAAGCATCAGAATGGAGAAAGATGATCATGCATTAACAAATTCATATAAAGATAGGTTCATGTTGAAAAAGAAGTATTTTCAACAACAGTTAGATTACCTAGAAGCAAAAGATATTCGTTCTGCAGTTGAACTGGAAATTGCAGATTTAAGATCAAAATTTGGTTCCAAATATGATGATGCAATAAGTCAAGTTATGATTTACGTATCTCAATTGGAAGTAAAATTGAAACATTAAAGGTATGTACTTATGATTGAATTGCGGTTTATTCCAAATATTTCCGTAGGACCTTTTGTGTTTGGCACTGAACGCGAAGAAGTATGGAAAATGATGAAGAACGAATTTGGCACAGAGCGGGAGTTACCTACTTTTGAAAGAGAGTATTATAAATACCCTAATGTTTTCTTGGAATTTATTGAAAATAAACTCATGTCAGTAAGTTTTGCTGATGATTACCCTAAACGCTACTGTGATATATATTTCAACGATGAAAGAATATGGCCGCGAACTCAAGAGAAATTTTTCTCTATATTCGAAGGGAATACCTTTGTTGATGTTTACGGATCGTATATGTCATCTGAACTTTCAATTACAACTGCTTGGGAGGATGGACATCAATCACTTCTACTTGCTAAAACAGGTTATTGTAAGGAATTAATAGAAAGTTATCAACTTTTTGGAATTGTTTTGCATCTTAAAAAAGGTATGGGACGTGATGAAGTTCGTAAGATTGTTGGCCGTATTCCTGAAGTTGTCGATGCAGGTGATACTGACTGCTACCCGATTGGTATTTATTCTCCAGAAGAAACATTTCTAACATACGATGTTAACGATAAACTTGTAAAAATAATCAAAAAATTTAACGATGAAGGAATAATAAAAGTTTTAGAATAAAATTTTTTGGAAGTCTGTATGCCTAAATTTTATGATGATCCTTTGTTCATGCTGTATAAAACAGAACGTGAAAATTTCCGATTTTCATTCATTGTGTGCCCGGCATGGGCATTTTCTTTGAGACTGTTTTACAAAAGACCTACTGCCCACCTTTTTACAGAAATCAATTTCTTGCAGAGTCAATGGTAAATTTCAATGTGATTGATACTGCTACTAGTGGTATTAAGAAAGTTTATCGCATTCAAAAAGATAAGTTTTTTCCTTTGCCAGATTATGATCTGACAACTCCCAATCAGGTTTCAGTTAAGGTTTATGGAAAAGTTTTGAATGACCGTTATACACATATCCTTTATGATCATCCTGAACTTGATCTAGAGACGGTTTTTCTACTTGATCAAGTGCAAAAGGGCCATGGTCAACACTTATCTAAAAGTGCGTTGACCTTACTTAGAAAGCATCATCTTGTAGAAGGTCGGGCAAATAGTCTTTTCCTTTCCGCAGACGTGGCTAGCACTATACAGGAAGAAGATTCGTATATTAAAAATAAGGCATTTGATGATCAGTACTATAAGGATTTGGTAGTTAGTTACTTAAAACAATATAAGAAAGCAACAAAAATTCAAATTAGAAGTCTTCTAATTAGTAAATTGCCTGATTCGTTAAATGATACTCAAAAAGAAAATAAAGTAGGTAACCTTCTTTCTTCTTTAAGAAATCATAATATAATTAGTGTAATCGGTAATGAAGGGCGTCAATACGTGTGGGCGCTTAAAAAAGAATGATAACCGGATTTCCCTCTTTGCAGAAGTCCGTTATCGTCTGATTGATCCGGTTGAAAATCTCGTCTCTTCCGGGGTGTTCTACTCCCAGCTGCATATGTTTCTGGTTTGCCTGTTTGCTGTAGCCAAGTTCTTCAAGCAATCGACTAACCAAATCCTTGCTTACAGTAAATCACCGGAGTTTTAATTCATCAGAAATATCTCTCAAGGACAGATTGGTCCAAAGCAAAATCTTATCCGGCGAACCATAGGTGCAGTTGCTAACTATGTCTTCCACAACTTTCAAAATCTCAGGTTGTAGTTCTTTTGATGTTTTTCTGCCTCCTCCATCCTTTCTTATCCGATCTTGGCATTCGTCATAACTCCCTGTCTCGATCGATGCTCTACCAGCCGATACTGTTCCCGGATCGATGCCAAATGCTGAAGCTACAACCTTATCACCTCCATAACCATAAGCTTTTGACATTCAGCCACTGAGGATCCGTTGTTGCTTTTCATTAAGAATTTTGGGGGAAATTTCGCCAACATCATGGAGGATCTGTTTTAATTTTGTTTCCGCCTCAACCATACACTCAGCTCCGATCCGTGCTTAACTAGCACGAAAGTGTACTCAGAGGAGGGAACTTTCTTATATCAAGAAGTGCATTTTATTTTGAGACAATTCCTTAGGCAGCATGCGAGATCTCTGAGAGTCTTTGACAACAGAGGAATACAGGATCAAGGGGTACAAGAACGATGGCTTACGAAGATTATGATAGACGGTTTACGAAGATTGCGAGAGTTTACGAGGATTTACGAGAGTTCTACGAGGTTTACGAGAGTTTAGGAGAGTTTGGAGGTTACGATGGTTACGAGAGTTTACGAGAGTTTACGAGAGTTTGGAGGGTTACAAGAGTTAAGTGAGTTCCGAGGGTTTTCAATGGGTTACGAGAGTTTTGAGAATTTGGAGGATTACGATGGTTAAGTGAGTTACGAGAGTTTTACGAGAGTTTACGAAGATTACGAGAGTTACGAGCATTAAGCGGTTTGAGCCTGGCAATTCCTGCTTGGAACAGATCAGGGCAGAAAAATTGACTGTTGCAATCTACGGATCTGTAAGGATCTGATCCAGCATGGCTGGCTGTTATGGGTATCAGAGAAGACAGCAGTAGTTCGATCTGTGTCTGAGAGTAGTGAGAACTGAAGGGGATGATCAGGTGGTGAACTGGCGGAGACGGTGGGATTCGAACCCACGTGACCCGTAAGGGTCAAACTGATTTCGAGTCAGCCCCGTTATGACCACTTCGATACGTCTCCGGCGCAGACATATATTTTACACATGGGCGCCGGATCCGCAACTGGTATGTGAGTGCGCCGCCTCTCCCGGTGCTGCGGATCCCTGCGGCTCCCCCGTGTCGGATCCTGGATAAACGGTCCTCTCTGCCTACAAGAACGTGATGCGCATCTCCAGGCTGGAGCTGGGAGGCATGGGGTGGCAATAAAGGCGGGTGGAGGTTCAGGCTTCATCTTCCGGATCCAGGACACTGGTGAGGCGCCTGGCGGCCAGTGGTGCCAGCACATGTGAGGTGCTTCCGGAAGTTCTTCTGCACATCATCTGGACATTTTGCTGAACGGCCGCGGTGCTGGTTTCCGGTGATGCCCGCCGTAAGGCAGGAGGGGACGTGAGGGCAGTGCGTCTGGCAGGTCCGGAGCCGTCTGCCGGGATCCGATCAATTTTTTGGGATTAATCCACAAGATTTCTGTCACAGTCCCGGGGTTTCGGGGTAAAATCCGTGTGTTTTTGGGTTTCGGCTTCTGGTGAGTCCGGGATCCCTTGTTAGTGTGAATATTTTTCTGGAGAAAAGAAGTATGGGATTGATCAAGGCGGCTCTCGGCACTGCTCTCGGAACCATGGCTGATCAGTGGAAGGAGTTTTTCACCTGCAGTGCTCTGGACAATGACACCCTGATGGCCCGGGGCCGGAAGCAGAATTCCAAGCGCTCATCCAACACCGACGGCCACGACAATGTCATTTCCAATGGCTCCGGCATTGTGGTCAATGACGGCCAGTGCGCCCTGATCATCGATCAGGGACAGGTGCTGGACGTGATGGCCGAGCCTGGTCTCTTCACCTATGACAGCAAGACATCCCCCACCATCTTCGCCGGAACCCTGGGCGAGCGCTTCGGCGGCCTGGTCAAGACCATGTGGGAGCGGTTCCAGTACGGCGGCGACACCGCCCGGGATCAGCGGGTCTACTATGTGAACATCAAGGAGATCCAGGACAACAAGTTCGGCACTGCCAACCCCATTCCCTTCCACATTGTGGATGCCCGCATCGGCATGGACATGGATTTCTCCGTGCGCTGCAACGGCATGTTCACCTTCAGGGTCTCAGATCCCGCCACCTTCTACACCAAGGTCTGCGGCAACACCGAGGGCGACTATGACAAGGGCGTCCTGATGGGCACCCTGAAGCAGGAGTTTGTCAGCGCTCTGAACGGCGGCTTCGGCAAGCTCTCCAACCTCAATATCCGTCCCTATGCCATTCCCCAGCATGTGGATGAACTGGCTGAAAGCCTGAATGAGATCCTGTCCAAGAAGTGGACTGAGCTCCGCGGTCTCAGCGTGGTGTCCGTGGCCATCAACGGCGTCACCCTTCCTGAGGAAGAGTCTCAGATGCTCAAGGAAGTTCAGCGCGCTGCCGCCCTGAGCAACCCCATGCTGGCCGGCGGCTTCATGGCCGGACAGACCGGCGCTGCCATGCAGGCTGCTGCCAGCAACCCCAACGGGGCCATGGGCGGCTTTGTGGGCATGGGCATGGCCAATGCCATGGGTGGAGCCCAGATCGGCAATCTGTTTGCTGCCGGACAGCAGCAGCAGGCCCAGGGCTTCGGCGGTCAGCCTGCAGCTCCTGCCGGCGGCTGGACCTGCGGCTGCGGAACCACCAACACTGGGAAGTTCTGCTCCAACTGCGGCAAGCCCCAGCCTGCTCCTGCAGGCTCCTGGACCTGCGGCTGCGGAACCACCAACACCGGGAAGTTCTGCTCCAACTGCGGTAAGCCCCAGCCTGCTCCTGCAGGCTCCTGGACCTGCTCCTGCGGAACCACCAACACCGGGAACTTCTGCAACAACTGCGGCGGCAAGCGCCCCTGATCTTATCTCAGGGGTAAGCCCGTCAGGGCGGCAGGAGTGTTCTGCCGTCCTGTTTCCGGGCTGCCTTATGCAGTATGCCGCAGCCGGCCTTAGGGCTTCAGGCTGCGGTCATTTACGAGTCAGCGCCGCAACGGGTTGATACCCGCCGTGAGCGCTTGTTTTTTATCACAGATCCCCCCGGGGATCCTGTGAGCACCGAGCTAAAAGAACTGTATAAGAACAACAGGTGAAGAGAACATGAGCGAAACTGATCGTTACAAGTGTCCGTCCTGCGGCGGAACCATGGAGTTCAATCCCAAGGCCCAGAACCTCAAGTGCCCCTTCTGCGATGTGGAGATGGCCCTGGAGGAGTACAAGTCCATGGCGGAGCAGAAGGCGGCCAACAATGTGGATATCCAGGCCGGCGCCAAGAAGATGGAGGCCGATCCCGAGGCCGGGGAGAATGCCCCTGCCAAGTATGTCTGCAACACCTGCGGCGGCGAGATCTCCCCCAGCTTTGTGAGCGCCTCCACCAAGTGTCCTTTCTGTGACGCCCCGGTGGTGCTGACGGACAAGATCAAGGATCAGCAGGTTCCGGATCTCCTCATTCCCTTCAAGTTTGAGAAGAAGGATGTGAAGGAGACCTATGTGAAGTTCGTCTCCAAGATGAAGTTCGTTCCCGCATCCTTCAAGTCCTCAGCCCACATTGACGCCATTGAGGCCACCTATGTGCCCTTCTGGCTCTACAGCTGCAAGACCGATGCCAAGCTCACCATTGAGGGCGAGATCATCACCAAGTCCACCTTTGGTGACACCCAGAAGATCAAGCACGATGTCTACAGTCTCTACCGGGAGGCGCAGCTGGATTTCAAGGATGTGCCTGCTGACGGATCCAAGGACATGGACGATGATCTCATGGACTCCCTGGAGCCTTTCAAGATGGATGAGGCAAGGCCTTATGACTCCATGTACCTGTCCGGTTTCGGCGCCCAGCTTTTTGATGTCAGCGCCGAGGACAACACTGAGCGGGTTCGGGAGCGCATGCGCAACACGGTGGTTCAAGCGGTGATGAAGACTTTGTCCGACTATGAGAACAAGTCGGTGAAGGAGTCGGAGTACCGGTTCACTGAGAACTCCATCAAGTATGCTCTGTTCCCGGTGTGGATCCAGAAGACCTCCTGGAACAACGAGGAGTATGTGTTCGCCATGAACGGGCAGACCGGCAAGTTTGTGGGCCGGGTGCCGGTGGACAAGATGAAGGTGACCATCAGCTGGTTTGTCTCCACCCTGATCACCACCATCATCGGCGGCTTCCTGTACCAGGCGGTTGAGAAAGACGTCGGTACCGGTCAGGCATTCATGATTGCCTTCATTGCCTGCGCTGTTGTCTGCGGCATTGTCCATGCCATTATTGTGGCTGGCAACAACAATGTGGCCTCTGCCGACATGGCTATGGAGTATGGCGGTGAACTGGTCCCGGGTGACAGCAGTGACGCCTTTGTCCGCACCTACACTGAGACCAGAAGCCGGAAATAATCTCTGGGATCATCTTATTAAGACGGCGCAGCATGTCCTTCCCGGCGGTTGCGCCTTTTGCGTTTAGGATCCGAGTCGGCGGGGGAGGACCAGGAGCAACATCCGATCCGGCTGATCCTGCCGGGCGCAGATCTCGGCAATGAAACAGGTTTTGTCCACGTAGATGCCCCTGTCATCAAGGGCCAGCTCCGTAAAGCTGTTGTCGGCGCCGGGAGCCAGGTAGATGCCCACAGAAAATGCTCCATGCAGGGCGGAAAGCAGGCAGCGGTGCAGTTCCTGCCGCCGCGGGTGCTTCGGTTATGATGACGGAAAACGCAAAAGCCGGCAGAGAGCCGGCGCAGAAAATCGGAATGTGTGGGTGTATGTCCCAGGGAACTGTTTCCGGCAGTCCCCTGACAGTGGCTGCCGCCCCTGATGTCTGGCAGGCTTACCTGCCGGACAGATCCTTGTCCTCCCGGGGCTCGTCATTGCCCGGAGTCTTCCGGTCCCCGGCGGCGCAGACACCGTCCAGGGCGTCATCAGAAAGTTCCCGGAGTCCCTGGGTCACAGCGTCCCGGGTGCCGGAGATCTTGTCCCAGATCCCGGACCAGAAGCTCTTCTTCTCAGTCTGGGTTTCCTCGGCAAACACCGGGCAGGGAGGTGCCTTCACTCCGCTGTAGGCCTTCTTTACCAGGATATCCTCAAAGTCTTCGTTCATGTTCATAGCTAACCTCCGCTTCATCTGTGGAGATAACGCACAGCTCCGGGCCAGGTTACACAAAAAATGCCCTTTCTGTGCAAAAAGATGCCAGGGATCATTTTCCCGCCTGCCATGGCGGCTCACCAGCTCATCCCGCCTGTGGCTACTCCCTGGCCCCACCGGTGATGTCCCTCAGATGGACTCTTTCAGATCTGCCAGCAGGATCCGCAGCTTTTCCTTGGCCCGGTGGATCCTGACCTTCACCAGGGACTCGGAGATCCCCAGGGCCTCGCTTATCTGTTTGATGGACAGCTCGCCTAGGTTGAACATGGTGTAGCAGAGCCGGAGATCCTCCGGCAGCTGGGCCAGGGCCTTGTCAATGCATTCCCTGAGATATCTGCGATCTTCCTCATCGTCCTCTTCGTTCTCCACCGTGGGCACTGTGGAGTCATCATATTCGTCCACCAGCACCTCCTTGGAGGCCTTGCGGTAGTCGTCGATGCGGAGATTTTTGGCAATGCGGAAGACCATGCCGGAGATGCTGTCCTGATCAGTGAGCTTGTCCCGCATCTTCCACAGCCGGATGAAGGATTCCTGGACAATGTCGCAGGCCTGATCATAGCCGCAGCCGTTTGACAGCAGGAAACTGGTGAGCCTGGGTGCTATGCGCTCATAGTATGCTGTCATTTCGTGAGATGAAATCATGATCCACCTGATGATCTTCTGCTTTGCCCGTGCCCCGGATCTCTGAAGTCTGGGACTCATGTCCCGGCGGGGCTCGGCGGTTCCGGCCGTTCCGGATCTGGCGGGCCGGCGGGGACGGGCTGATATTCTTTCCGGGGAGGAAGCCGGACTTGGCGGCGACCTGCGCATCACGCTGCTTCTGGGCAGCAACGCCTGCCTGGCTCTCCCTTTCAGGGTGAAAGTATAGCAAAGATCGGGGGTCAATATGAAACTTGGGGCAGGGGCCGGCCGGGAAAAGGGATGATCCGGAAGCGTTTCCGGCCTGGGTGAGGGCAGATCTGGAGATGTCAGCGGGGGCAGATATGAAAGGTGCGGTTTGCAGGGCAGGAGCAGGTGGCGACAGCGGTAAACATCTGGGGGACTGCCATCGCCTCCAGCCATCCCGTCCGGGGGTAGATCCTTCCCTGCTGTCCTTTCCCGCTATCCTTCCTGCCGCTCCGCCCCGGTGCGCCGGGCCAGTTCATCCCTGAGGGCGGCGGCCACGCTGGCCATGCCCCGGCCGTCCACCATAGTCTGGGAGTTCTGCCGGATCTGCTCACCGTTCTGCTCCAGGAAGAGCACCGCCTTTTCCAGGACACCGGGAACCGGCAGATCTGCCAGATCAACGCTGACGCCGGCCAGGGCCCCGGCAATGAGCTGGGTGAAGCCGATCTGGTTGTCGGCGATCTTCACATGGACCGAAGGGATCCCCACGCACAGCCGCTCCAGACCCATGCCCCCGCAGGCGCCGATGGCAAAGTCATGCTCCTGCATCATCCGGGCCATCTGATTGGTGGATCGGAGCAGGGTGCAGTCCAGGTGGGAGTCCTCGATCTGGCGCCGGATCTGATCATGCTCCGGGTTCAGGGCTCCGGAGATCACGGTGTAATGCTTGGAGCGGAGCACCGGGGAGGCGGCGATCCCCCGGAGGGCGGCCCCGGTGGCCCGGACCGGATCGGCGCCTCCGAAGCATACCAGTCCCGTGGAGAATGATGCCGGGACCGATGTTTTGCGGCAGTTACGGAAATCCTCGGCAATAAGGACGTAACGCCCTCCCAGCAGCATCCGGGCCGTCGGGGGCACCAGATCACGGTACTGGGCGGCGCTGGCGTTGGGATTGCCGTCCACCAGCACATGACAGGCGTGGGGGCGGTTGTGGAGATCGTCAATCACTGCCAGAAGGCGGCAGCCGGGCAGGCACCGGCGCTCAAACTCAGCATCCAGGGCATAGCAGTCCAGGATCAGAATATCTGCAGGATGCCACTCCAGGATCCCGGGGATCTGATCCATGCTCCCGGCGGTCACGGCATGGATCTCCCGGGTGAGGCTCGGTGGCACCTCCTCCAGGGAGGGCAGCAGGAAGGTGATGCGGCAGGGGGCAAGGCACTGCTCAAGGCTTTTTGCCAGGCGGGAGCAGCGCACCAGGTGCCCGGATCCGATATGGCTGTCCGCCGTGAGGACAAACACCACCTCAGTCATGGCGGAATGCCCGGCAGATCAGTTCGGCCTGGTCCCAGTCCTCCTGGGTGTCGATGTCCACCACCCGGCTCCGGGGTATGATCCAGGCCAGGGTCTCCGGACCGTTGAAGGCGGGGGATCCTGTGAGCAGGGCGCTGCGCTCATGCCAGTAGAACTGCCCGGCGTCATGGAAGGCCTCGGGGAGATCCTGGCTGCGGCGGGGCATGTTCTCCGGCCAGATCGGCTCCGGATATCCATTGCGGATCAGGCAGCTGCGCCAGATGGGGAAGGGGTAGGAGCAGAGGGGATAGGCGTGGGACTTGCCCTGCCTTTGCATTTCCTCAAAGGAGCCGCGGATATCATCAGGGGAGATCAGGGGCACGGTGGCATAGATCACACACACGTGATCGCACCGGATCCCCAGGCTCTCAATGAATTCCGCCTCCTTCTGGGCCACCGCGAAGGTGCCGGTGTGATCATCCGACAGCTCTGCCGGACGCAGGCGGAAGATCTCCGCCCCCAGTTTCCGGGCGGTGTCCGCAATCTCCTGATCATCCGTGGACACGGCCACATGATCGAACACGCCGGAGCTGAAGGCCGCATCCACGGCATAGCTCAGCATGGGGCGGCCCAGGAAGGGCCGGATGTTTTTCCGGGGGATCCGCTTGGATCCGCCCCGGGCCGGGATAATGGCCACGGTGCTCATGGATGGTGTCCTCCTTGGCGGCCTGGGCCGCTGCTTTCTGATCGTGTGCCGCCTTTCTCCGGCTCCTATCCTCCGGATCGGATCGGCTGCTTTTAATTCTGTCCCTGCCGTCTGGCCTTTCATTCCGGCCGGCGGGCTTTCTTTTCTGCCGGCTGGGTTTCATTCCTGCCGGCTGCTTTTCCTTGCTGCTGGCAGGCCGTCACTCATGCCGATTGCCTGCTCCTCAGGGCTGGCTGCCTCCCTGATCGGCCAGGGCGGCGGCAATGCTGCTGGCCAGTTGCTCGCAGGCAGCCCGGTCACCGGCGGTGGCGCAGTCCGCATCACTGATCCAGCGCTGGGCGCTGGCGTAGTCCTGCCGGGCAGCATACAGCCGGGCCAGCTCCAGGCAGGCGTCGTTGATGCAGCCGTTTTCCGCCGCCTGCAGGAGGAAGGTTTCCCCCCTCCGGGGATCCGGCGTTCCGAAATCCCCCCGGATCAGCCCCCGTCCCAGCTCCAGAGCGGCGTCGGCGTCACCCTCCCCGGCGCTCAGTGCAAAGGCCTCCAGGGCCTCCAGGGGGCGCTTCTCCCCGGCAAGTCCCCGGAGCAGGATCACCCCCATCCAGTACATCCCCCGGGAATTGCCTGTGTCCGCCAGTTCGGCGGCATACTTCAATGCCAGGGCCGGATCTGCCTTCACGTCCCGGCTGCCCTTCAGGAGATGGGGGATCATCCGCAGTTTGCCATCGGAGCTGCCCCCATGGGCAGCAGCGGCATACCAGCGCATCATCTCCCGCTGGTTCTGGCTGCTGTACAGATCGCCGATGGCGATCATGGCATCGGTGTTGCCGGCCGCCGCAGCCTTGTGGTACCACTTGGCGGCATAGTCGATGCTGGGATTTTCCGCATGCTGGTAGAGCCTTCCCAGGGCATACTGGGCCCGGGGCTCCCCCAGCAGGGCTGCTTTGTGGTAGGTCTTCCAGGCCAGCTTGTCATTCTGATCGGTGCCCTGGCCGTACTCGTACATCTGGGCCAGGTAATACAGCCCCTGGGGACTGTCCTGATCGGCTGCCTTTTTCATCCAGTGAAAGGCCCGGCCGTAGTCCGCCGGAACATCGCTTCCCATGGAGTAGGCCCGTCCCAGGGATAGCTGGGCGCTGATCACGCCCCGCTGGGCGGCGGTCTCGTAGTAGTCCAGGGCCAGGGGGGCATTCTTGGGGGTGCCCCAGCCGTTGATGTGCAGCAGGGCCAGGTTGGTCAGTCCCTCATAGTTCTGCTGCTCCAGGCCGGAGATCCGGCACCAGGTGAAGGCCCGCTGGTGATCCGGCTCGGTGCCGGTGCCGAACAGGTAGATGGAGCACAGGCGGAAGGCCGCCTCCTTCCCATAGGCGGAGGTGCGATCTGAGGCCAGGCGGGAGAGCCATTCCAGGGCCTTGGGCATGTCCACCTTCTTTTTGACGCCCCCGCCGGTCATATAGTAGTCGGCCAGCTCGCTCTGGGCCTGGGGCAGGCCCTTCAGGGCGGCCTTCTCCAGCCATTTCAGGCCCTCAGCGGTGTTGGGCTTGGCGCCGATGGCGTTGAGCATCATGTGTCCGGTGAAGTACCAGATCAGGGGATTGCTGCCCGAGGCGGCCCGGAGGCAGGCGGCAAAGGTTCCTGTGCGATCCAGGGTGGTGCTGCCGTGGATGACAATGGCACTGGCGTCCCGGAGGCAGCGGCTTTCCGGATCCGGAGTCTGGCGGCGGGCGGAGGAGTCTTTTTTCGACGATCCGGCGGCCGGGGCACTGGCCTGATCCGCGGCATCGTCTCCGCCGCTGGATCCGCCGGAAGTGCTCCCGGTGTCGGCGGCCGGCTGCCCGGGATCCTTTTCCGGAGGCGTGCCCGTGGTGTCCCCGCATTCCGGTCCATCATCGGTGTTGGCGCCGGCACAGATCTCAGGCTCCGCCTCCTGGCCGGGCTTTCCGGGGGAGTTCTGGGACGGCGGGGCACCATCCTTTTCCGGAACTCCCTGGGCAGCGCCTGGATCCCTGGGCGCATCCGCCCCCGGGGCCGGGGAAGCGGCCAGGAGCAGACATGCTGCCAGGAGGAGGATGTCTGACCGGAATATTTTCATGGGGAGATGTTTCCTGTGTCTGCCGGAGTCTTTGGGATCCGGCGCCTTATGGAGCCGGACCGGATCTGGTGCCTTATGGATCCGGATCAGATCCGGGCGTCTTGTGGATCCGGGCTGAGCCAGCACCTTGTGGATCCGGATCGGATCCGGGCTGTATTCCGTCATTATAGCGGATCCCCCGGGATCCGGTTACGGCGTGCCGACACCCGGTTTCCGGGTCTCTGATCCGGATCGGATCCGGGCGGGTTCCGGCAAGTTCTCTGCCAGGAGGATCGTTTCCGGATCAGTGCCCCTCCGGACAGCAGGGCACCGGCTCTCTCCTCCGCAGGGCTTGCTCTCCGGTGCTGTTTTCTCCGGTGGGACCGGTTGCCGTGGACGGGACCAGGCACCGGAAAAACGTGCCTTTCAGTGAAGCAACTCCGGGATCTGCGGGGAAATGCAGGGCTCCCTGCCGTTTTTTTGTCTTTATGTCCTAGTGTGCTAAAATGTGACGTTGTTCTCAAATGTGACCGGATGCCGGGACTTTTTTTCTGGACCTTTTTTCCGGTTCGGGTACAGCGGGAACGGAGCCGGGCAGGGACCCGGCGGTTTTGGACTAAGGATCCTTCTGAGGCTGGCGGCCCGTTCCGCGCACCGCCTGGAGCATATGAAACTTCTCCGCCGATTATCACGCATGACGCTGCTGCTGGGGCGCAGGAACCTGCTGATCCTGCTCATCGGCCTTCTGTGCGTCGCCTTTCTCCTGGCACAGATCATGGGCTCTATTTACGAGACCAACCGGGAGACCCTCATGCTCCGGGGCGAGTCAAGGAACACTGAGCTGGTGGACAACTTCAGCCTGTTCCTGCTGCCCAACATCGATGTGATGAAGTCCTCCGCCTTTGTGGTGGATCATGTCCTGGGCGTTCCCGGCCGGGATCATGCCGGGGAGCTCAAGCGCTTCCTCACGGAGCAGACTCAGATCTTCTCCAAGACCATTGACGGTACTTTCAGCGGCCTCTACGGCTACTTTGACGGCGTCTATGTTGACGGCACGGACTGGGTGCCGGATGAGGACTTTAATCCGGTGGAGCGGCCCTGGTATCTCAAGGCGGTGAAAACCCCCGGGAAGATGACCTTTGTGGAGCCTTACCTGGATGCCATGACCGGCAGCATCCTGATGACCATCAGCCGCACGGTGGGGGACGGATCCAGCGTCCTCGCCGTGGATCTGAGCCTGGACAAGATCCAGAAGATGGTGGAGGACGCCAGCGGCAACGCCCGGGGCGCCCACATGATCCTGAACTCCGAAGGACTGGTCATGTCCCACACCGACCGGAAGGAGGTGGGCAAGATCTACACCTGCAGCGGGGAAGATTTGTACCGTGCCGCTTTCTGCAAACTGGAGACCCTCCTCAGATCGGAGCGACTCTTCAGTGGTGAACTTTCCTGGGACGGCACTGACTATGTCTTCTATGCCCAGCCGGCTGTGGGGGACTGGTATGTGATCACCCTCGTCAAGGCGGACACGGTTTTCGGATCCACCCATCTGCTCCTGGCGGCTTTCATCCTGTCGGGGGTGGGGATCCTGCTGGTCATTGCCTTCACCTTCCTGCGCATGACATCCAAGCAGATCCGCATTGAGACCCTGAACCGGAACCTGGAGACGGTGGCCCGGATTTATGATCACATGGTGGAGATTGATCTGGAAACGGACACTCTCCGGGTTATCACCGGCACCCTGCATACCCGGGGATCGGAGGAGGGCAGCACCAGTGCCAACGCCCGGAATGTGTTCCGCATCCGGCTGGACTCCGTCACAGACGGTGTGTCCCGGGAGACTGTCCGGCAGTTTGCCGATTTTTCAACCCTTGCCACGAGGTTTGAGGGCAACTCGGTCCTGACCCTGGAGTTCCTCTCCGACAAGGGGCTGTGGAGCCGGGCCCGGTTTGTGGCCCCGGAGCAGAGGAAGGACGGGAAACTGAAGACGGTGCTGTTCCTTGTGGAGAACATTGACAATGAGAAGCGGGAGCGGGACAAACTGATCCACCTTTCTGAGACCGATCCCCTGACCGGCATTTCCAACCGCCGCAGCGGCGAGAGCCGGATGCGCCAGCTGATCAGCTCCCGGGAGCAGGGCGGCATGTTTGCCCTGATTGACGCTGACGATTTCAAGTCGGTGAATGACACCTTCGGCCATGAGATCGGAGACAAGGTCATTGTGGCCATTGCCGACAGCCTGCGGGGCACTTTCGGCAGCCGGGATGTGGTCATGCGCCTGGGCGGGGACGAGTTTGCCGTCTACGCCCCGGCATCCGCCGGCCGGGAGATCGCCGGGGAACTTATGGGGCGCTTCTTTGACCGGCTGCTGTCGGTGGAAATTCCGGAGATGAAGGGGCGGCGGATCTGTGTCAGCGCCGGCGTTGCCATGCGCGGCTGTGACGGCGGCACCTTTGAGGAGCTTTACCGCTCTGCTGACACCGCCGTTTACCGGAGCAAGAAGAACCACGGCAACAGTTACACCTTTGCCTCCTGAGGATCCCGCACCTGCCTTACGCCTCCTGCTGAGGGATGGCGGCAGGAGTAGCCCTGGGGAATTGCGGCTCTGTAACGGGTGATCAAGGATCCATCACATGTGGCTCTGGACCTCATGGGCGGTAGCGGATCCCGGATCCCCCTCTGGAAGAACTTGGAGCCAGGAGTCTGGCTCCTGATCCTGAGCCCGCATCCGCAACTGTCCCCGCTGCTTGCACCTGCTTAGATCCTGAGCCCGCTTCCCCAGGATCTTCCTGATCTTACGGAACTCCTCTGCGCCGCTCCCCTCAGCTTCCCTTCCCGCCCGTTCCCTGTTTGGCGTACTTTGCTATAATGCGGGGACTTTTTGCGGACACTGTTTTCACTGGACAACGCTATGATTTTTCACTGGGCACCGGATCCGGTGGCCTTCAGTATTGAGGCCATCCACCTTCATGTCTACTGGTACGGCATTCTTTTTGCCGCCGGGTTCATTCTGGGGTATTTCATTGTCCGGGGCATGTGCCGGAGGAAGGGCTATCCCCTGGAGAAGCTGGATGCGCTGCTGTTCTTCCTGTTCCTGGGAACCCTGGTGGGCGCCAGGCTTGCCCATGTGATCTTCTATCAGCCAGGCTATTATCTGGAACACCCCCTGGAGATCATCCAGATCTGGCGGGGAGGCCTGGCCAGCCACGGGGGCACCGTGGGCGCCTTCCTGGGATTCTTCTATTTCTGCTGGAAAAACCGGGAGTTCTCCCCCCTGTGGCTTCTGGATCACATCGCCTCGGCGGTGGCCCTGGTGGCCTGCTTCATAAGGCTGGGCAATTTCATGAACTCGGAGATTGTGGGGGTGCCCACCGGCGGGGACTTCGGGATTGTCTTTGACCGTCTGGGCAGTGAGCCCCTCCATCCTGTGCAGCTGTATGAGTCCTTTTCCTATCTGTTTGTGGGGATTGTGGTGCACCTGCTTTACCGCCTGGGCATGGGGACCAGGCCGGGATTCCTGTTTGGGGTGTTCTTTTCCTGGACGTTCCTCTCCCGGATGCTGCTGGAGGTGTTCAAGTCCTCCCAGGCGGAGTATGAGCAGAGTCTCAACAACTGGATCTCCCAGTATGTTTCCCTGCCTTTCACGGTGTCTGTGGGCATGCTTCTGAGCATTCCCTTTGTCCTGGCGGGACTGGGCTTCATGATCTACGGTCTGACCCACCGGGATGATGACTTTGAGAAGCCCCTGCCGATTGCCGCTGGGGATGGGGCCTGGGCTGGGGAATGCTTGAAGGACGCACCGTCTGGCAGTGAGGACGGTGCTGCTGGTGCTGACGGTGCTGAACTGACCCGGAACGATGAACTGAATGGCGGTGCGGGCACCCGGGAAGGCGGGGATCAACGCCAGGGCTGAGGGGAAGGTTTCTTCGGTGGGGAGTCTTCAGGACGCCGGCGGAACTGAGGGGAGATGGTTCCTTTGGTGCGGATCTGTCCAGGCACCGGCAGAACTGAGGGGAGATGATCCCTTTGGTGCAGATCTGTCTGAGTGCCGGCAGGGATTAGGATGCCTGCCTGGCATCCGGTAGCAGGGCAGGGATCCGGTGATCGGCTGTTGCGCTCCTGAGGGGATCCGGGCGTGGAGATCGCCGGGGTGCGTCCTGGGATGATCATCTCCCTGCGCCCGGCTCTTACTTCCGGTTCTTCTCTATCCACTCCACGGCGAAATCCACCAGTTCCCTCTGCCGCATAAGGCGGAGCTCCGCCTTTCCTGCCATGGCACGGCCAACCCAGTGTTCGGCCTCAAAGGCAGCACCGATGGCGCAGAAGTCCTCACCGTCCACTGCCAGAGTGTCATAGGCCTTCCACACCCGGGAGCCGTTCTCAAACACTGCGCTGTGCTCGGTGCATAAGTGCTTGGAGGGGTAGGTGGCCCTTTCATCTGCCAGATGCAGGGACGTGTTCTTGTCATACCCCACCCCTATGAGGAGCACATAGGCATCCAGCTCATACAGCCTGCCAATGGGGGAGCCGTCCCCGAAAATGTTGGACAGATCATGATCTGCCGTCAGGTATTCCGCATGCCGGCCCCAGGCGGCCACTGAGCGGGCTGGGTGTCCGCTGCGGATGGTGCCCGGCCAGGAGCGGAACATTTCCGCCACGGCGCCCATGGTGTTGGTGGGTGTCAGATCCCTGTCATAGGCTGGCCAGGTGTCCCGGATCTTCTGCCAGTCCTCGGGATCTGCATCCCAGTGCACCCCGGTTTCCGGATCAAGATTCTTCCAGGACTGGGTGGGCATCATCAGGGTGCCCCCGGTACCCAGGACGGCCGTCAGTGCCTCAATGACCGTCTGGGCACCCCCTGAGACATAGCCGATGCTGCTGAGGGAGGTGTGCACCATCAGCACTTGTCCCTCTCTGACCCCGGCCTCCTTCAGTGCGGCGATCAGATCGCTACGGGTGACTGTCTTCATGCTTGGTTTTCCTTGTCATCATATGGATCTCGGAGCCGTATCCCGGCGTTCTTTTTTCCAGCAGTGGCCGCTGATGCTGGTATGCGCTGTTGAGGTCCCTGATCCCGGGTTAAAGCGAATGCTTCCCCGGATGATGTCCTGCCGATCTTCAAGGCAACACCCAGAAACCGGTTTTGTTCGAGCCTACGCGAGTGAGCAACTTTTTGCGTTTTAGGGCAGACAGAATACGGGAAACCGTCCTTGGTGATTTTCCGGATGATGCCGCAAGTTCGGGGTTGGTCATGGCCGGATTATTCATAAGCAGGTTGAGTAGGAGCAGTTCATCAGCGGACAATGACTTGATTTTCTGGTCGCCATTTATCTCGCCATCCGGGCGCTTTATCTTGCCATTTATCTCGCCATCCGGCTTTATCTCGCCATTTATCTCGCCACCCGGGCGTTTTATCTCGCCATTTATCTCGCCACCCGGGCGTTTTATCTCGCCATTTATCTCGCCACCCGGGCGTTTTATCTCGCCATTTATCTCGCCACCCGGGCGTTTTATCTCGCCATTTATCTCGCCACCCGGGCGTTTTATCTCGCCATTTATCTCGCCACCCGGGCGTTTTATCTCGCCATTTATCTCGCCACCCGGGCGTTTTATCTCGCCATTTATCTCGCCACCCGGCTTTATCTTGCCATTTATCTCGCTATCCGAGTGGCGTGTACTGACAATATCGATCTGTTTCTGTTTTTCATAGTCTCGGTTTTGTAGTGTAGTTGAGTTTCGGTCTCTCCTTGAAAATTCCATTGTGAAGGCTTCTTCCTCGTTGGTGTAAGAGACGGTGATGCCTTCCTCGTTGCATAATTTATATATGTTTTTGATTCCAGAACCGAATGTTTCTAGATTGTTGCTTAGGTACAGTGCTTTTGCGATAACCTCATTTCTCAGGTAGGAATGGATATCTCTGGTTGCATAATCAATTGGTTGGTATTTATTGGCAAAGCAACCTGGATTGCAGACAGAAATTCTGTTTGAGAAAATATCAATCTCGTGATGCACATGGACATCATATTTAGCGTGGGCAAAACTGTTGACAACTGCTTCACGAAGAACTTTGATTGGTACTTCAGGTATTTCTATTCTTTGAATGTTGTTATCTGGAATTTCAACTCGCCAACGCATGTTTTTGAGTAGGAAAGAGACGGCTTGTTCAATTAATTCGAAGATATTACCTTCAGCAAGCACTATGTCAAGAAGTGTGGCCCGGTGCTCGGTTGCAAAAACACCCATCTTTAGGCTGAGAGGTTTCTGCTTAGAGAACAGGCAGACTCCTGCATTGCTCAGATAGTTTCCTTTTAGGACTCCTAGATTGGTCAGAATTCTCCTTTTGTTAAATGGTATCTGCGGCATTCTTCCGCAGGAAATGGCCGCTTTGAAAAATTTCTCAAGGGTGCTTTCATCTACATCGTTTGAGGTTTGCTGAGTTTTTTTATCTTCCCAGTGTTCAATATATTCCTGACCTACCATTATTTTTTTTTTTTTTGAGTTCGAAAGGTGTAAGTTCCCTGTCCTCATCAGCTATATGTATGTAATATCTACCGAAAGCTGAATATGGTATGCGTTCACCAGAAAATTCCAATTTGATGACTTCAATTTCATTAAAAGTTTCAGTGGTGATTGTAGGGAACAATTGTGGCCTTATTGATTCGAAGACCTTTCTAGAAACATCACGCAGGGTAGAGTCGGTGATTGTGAATGGACATGGAGTTCCATCATTTTTAGACCAAAGAATATAACTCCATGTTTGTGCTTGTTAAGAATGGCTGAAATCGAGATCATTGCTTCATTCAGTTCTCTCGTTGTTTTCTTAAATTCTGTCTGTTCGTCTTCTTTTAGCATTTGACTTCTCAATAATTTGTCAGAATTCACGTTAGATTTCTTCTGAGTCTTTCAGCAGGACATGGATGGATTGTGGGATCCCCCGGTGAGACGGCTTCAGGTGCGGGGAGGCATGCCGGGCTTTGCCGGGAGAAAGGGAAAACGCCCGGAAAGAACTTTCCGGGCAGGGGAGTCCGGGAGCGGCCGGACAGGGAGGGATCAGTCATCCTTCACCGGAGACAGCAGGGTGTTCACTTCCTTCTCGATTTTGTTCACGTCGGCTTCGGTGAGGCTCATCTTGTATTTTTCAATGTTGTCGGTGAAGCCGGGCACCCCGAGGCGGGAGGCGAAATAGGCATAAAAATAGGACTGGTGGTGATCCACCGGGATCCCGTCTCCCAGGTAGTACATTTCCGCCAGCCGTGCCTGGGCCAGGGGGAAAGCGTGCTCGGCGGATTCCCGGTACCACTTGAAGGCCTCGGACTTGTTGCCGTTGGAGTACATGAAGGAGCCCAGCTTGTATTTGGCAAAGGAGGAGCCCAGGTTGGCGGCCTGGGTGTACTTCTCGTAGGCCTTGTCCCGGTTGGGCTCGGTGCCCAGTCCCATCTCATACATGAACCCCAGCTTCTTCAGTGCCTCCACATTGCTGCACAGCAGCGGGTGCTGCAGCCATTCAAGGGCCTTGCTGTAATTCCGGGGGACGCCGAAGCCGTCAAAGTAGGCGCAGCCCAATTCCATCACCGCAGCGTCAATCCCGCCCTGGGCGGCAATGGTGATGTTCTTGATGTACTCATCCAGATTGCGGCCGGGGAAGCGGTTCTGGGCATAGGCCTGGGCCAGGTTGTAGTTGGCGTCCAGCATGCCGTGCTGGGCGGCCTTCTTGAACCATTTGATCGCCTGGTAGTAGTTGGCCGCACTGGCGTTGTCGGTGTAGTAGATCAGCCCTAGGGCGCACTCTGCCTGGGGATAGCCGGCCTTGGCGGCGATGAGGTAGTAGTGGTAGGCCTTGGACTGGTCATAGGGGATCCGGTCACCGTTGGCATACATGTCTCCCAGCTCATAGGCGGCTTCGGGGTATTTGTGGTTGGCGGCCTTGGTGATCCACATGAGGGACTCTGTGGGATCCCGCTGGGTGCCGAAGCCGTCCTCAAACATCTTGCCCACATGGTATTCCGCCTCGGGGATCCCGGTGCTGGCGGCCTTGAACATCCAGTTGAAGGATTCGGCGGGGTTGACTATGCAGCCCTTGCCGGTGCGGTACATGTCCCCCAGCATGGTCCAGATCCGGGCGTCCTCATTTTCCATGGTGTACTTGAGGCAGCGCTCAAAGGCCTTTTTGTAGTTGCCGTTGCGGTAAAGCTGCTCGCAGTCTGAATAACTTATGGTCCTCTCGTCCCGGAGTCCTATGGATCGGGCGAAATTGTCAAAAAGTCCCATGTTCTGTTCTCCCATCAGGCTGAGCGGGATCCTGCTACTGCCGCTGCCGGCGGATGCGGTGCGGCGGTCTTCCGGTTCCCGGGTGTCTGGGCGTGGCAAGCCCGTCCGGACACCTGCGGCTTATTATGGGAATTTTCGCCCATCGGTGTGGAAAAGTGTGCGATCCCATGAAAATTATGCTAACTTTCTCAAAGATCAGATCCTGCGGAGTTGCCGGCATCTCAGAGGCGCCTCGGATCCGGGCAGCGGCATGAGCCGGTGCCGGAAGACTGGTGCTCCCCCATTGCCGGGGAGACCGCGTGGCGGCATGGATCGGATTTGAATTTGCCCCGTCCCCTTGCTATTATTTCCCCGCCCGCCGTGAACAAGACGGGGATCTTTTTTTCTGCTTTCTGCCCCTGGAGGTTTTCTGCCATGAAAGGTTTGGCTGCGCTGTTCGTATGTCTGCTGGTGCTGATGTGCGGAGTGTATTTTCATTCCTACAACACCCTGATCAATCTCAAGCACGCTGTTGAGGCCAACGCCGCCGGCATTGACAACCAGCTGCAGCGCCGGGCTGATCTCATTCCCGATCTGGTTGAGGTGGTCAAAAGCTATTCCAAGCATGAGGAGAAGATCTTCAAGGAGCTTGCCGATGCCCGGTCCAAGATGATGTCCGCCGGCACCATGGCGGAGAAGTCCCAGGCCAATGACATGATGAGCGGCGCCCTGGGCCGGCTGCTGGCTGTGGTGGAGAACTATCCGGATCTGAAAAGCAACCAGACTTACACGGCCCTCATGGATGAGCTTGCCGGCACGGCCAACCGCATCTCCTATGCCCGGGACAAATATAACAAGAGCGTCCAGAACCTGAACCAGACCATGGAGAAGCTTCCCTATTCAATGCTGGTCCCCAGCCTCAACATTGAGAGTGCGGAGTATTTCCATATTGAGGAGTCCGCCCGGAAGGTGGAGCGGATCAAACTGGACTGATCCTTTCAAGATCTGATGGATGCGGCAGGCGTCCAGCGCTGCCGCACTGGAAACCGGTCTGATGGCCGGTTTTTTATTTTCCGGGGAAAGGACAAGGTCGTTGCCTTCCCCGGCGACGGGCCAGGCAGAGGGCGGGCGGGATGGAGTGAGTGATCCTGCGGATCCTCCATGTTTTCCTGTGTCAGCTGGGGACCTTCAGCGGCAGGAACCGGTGCGGAGATGGTGCTGATGAGGTGCTTATGAGGTCATGCTGTGGAGGGTGAAGGCGGATGAGGTCAGGATCAGGCTGAGGATCGGCTCAAGATCGGATCAAGACTGGATTGAAGGAGGATCGGACGAAGAAGGGATGGCGGCGGAGGCGGCCTGGAGGCACTCCGGGATCCTGTTCCCGGCACTGGATCTTTCCTTTCTGTTAGGGGTATGCTGACATGAGATACTGCGCCGGGAAAGAGCGCCGCAGGGCGGCGATCCTTCCGGCCGGATCAGCCGGGGGGTAATGACCCATGACGAACCAGCCGGGCGGTGAATGCTTATATCGGATCAGCCCGCCGGACCTAATCCGGCAGACTTTGAACATGGAAACCAGCAAGGGGGAGAAAACATGACGGCGGACAGTAGCAGAAGGAAAACCAGCATGTCGGAATCGTACCGGAACCGGGAGCGGCTGCGTGAACTGCTGATGAAGGACGGAACTTTCGAGAAGTGTGAGATCACCCCGCCGGAAGAAGAGCGCATCACCCGGATCGGCTTTGCCGGGATCATAGCCGGAACCTTTGACTTCCTGGGGTTGGATAAGGTGATCGATCGTCTCTCCGGCAATCCGGATCCAGACACCGGGATAAGCGCGGGTGCGGTGATCAGGGCTCTGGTGATCCAGCTGCTGCAGACTCCATATCAGACACTGTGCGGCACCGGGGAGTTTTTCTCCGGGACTCCTGTTTCCGCCCTGCTGGGGATCCCGGTCACCGGCGATGTTCTCAGCCGTGAGCTTCTGGAGCGTTGCCTGGACAGGATTGATGCCGCCGATCCCTGGAAACTCTATGTGAGCTGTGCCGGTGCCGCCTGCCGTGCTCTGGGGGTACCGATCCGGGAGATCCGTCTGGACTGCACAGAGTTTTCCTGTGATCTGATGCCGGATCCGGAATCTACGGTGGAGCTCAGGATGGTTTCCGGC
>FLNX01000135.1_pt1 | contig 53457 bp, 36 predicted proteins | sample 1140341 | NCBI WGS metagenome assembly FLNX01 (sample SAMEA3878208, study PRJEB12797) | bioreactor metagenome | biome: Moose rumen | place: Sweden | collected 2011-10
GAGCCATACCCCTTCCTCATCGCCCTGATGATCAGCGTCAGCAGCAGTTTCGCCACGCCCATCGGCTCGCCCACCCACATGCTGGTCTATGGCCCTGGCGGCTACCGCTTCAGCGACTTTATGCGTGTCGGCCTGCTGATGAACCTCATCATTCTGGCTGCCAACATCTTTATCGTCAACATCGTTTATCCATTAACACCATTACAATAATGCAAATATGAAACAGAAGAAACTGACTTGGATGCTCGTTGCCATCCCATAATCATTTGCGGCGCTTTCTCTATGAAGTAGCATCATATTCTATCATAACTGATTAATGACAATCACATGACAAAGAAAAGATACGACACAATGCTACAGAAAAATATTAAAGACAAATAAGTAGCGGGTTGCTGCGATGATGCAGATGTCGGGGCGACATTACAAAAAAAGTCCGCAAATAATTTGCATATTCAATTATTTTTCGTACTTTTGCAAACAGAAAGCGGTAGAGAGCCGCAGCAAAGACTATCAACGAACCTTTACTATGAGTGTGAGAACTATCCTTTTGGCATTGACGATGCTCCTTTCTGTAGGCCAAGCGTCGGCTGCCGTAGACTATAAGAACGACGCAGAGTACCTCACCCTGCGCGATTCGATGCGCCACGCCTTCAACGACGGCGACAGTGCGCGTTTCTTCCCTGCCCTGAAGAATCTCGAGGACTACTTGTTTGCGAAAGACGATATGCACGGCTACTACACGCAGCGCTGCAACGAGATCGTCTTCCTGATGAACCGCCAGCGCATCTACGAAGCCTACAAACTGGCCCGGCAACTCTCCCTGGAACTGCGCCAGAAGAAACTCGACAAGGAGATGTTTATGGCCTACAATATGCTGGGCCACATCAACCGCTACTGCGGCAACAAGGAGGCAGCCAAGCGCAACTTCTACACGGTGATCGAGATGATGGAGAAGGCCGGCTACTACGAGAACATCCCACCTATCTATATGAATATCGTGAACGTGGCCCTCGACGATGACCACGACGAGGCGATGCGGCTGCTGGAGAAAGCGAAGGAGATAGCCGAGAAGTATGCGCCCGAACGCGTCTTCGACATCGAGACCCGTCGGACGCTGAGTTACTTCAACAGCGGCGACATCCCCAGATTCCTGGAAGGCTATGAAGAGTACCGTAAAGGTGTGGCCGAGGGCAAGTCATCCGTCCACGGAAGAACGATGGAGATCTACCGCCTCGCCACCATCGGCAAGGTGGACGAGGCTGTCAAGATGGCCAAGGAGGAACTGGGTGAAGACGGCAACGACGCCATCACCGTCATCTACGAACGGGCCGGACGCTGGCAGGAAGCCTACAAGGCCCTGAAGAAGGAGACACTGGCCAACGACTCCATCAACAACGTGGTGCTGACAAACAGTATGGAAGGCATCCGCGACGAATTGCGGCTCTACGATGCCGAGCGCGAGATGGCCCACAACCGCACAATGGCCCTAAGTACGGTCATCGTCCTGCTGGCTCTGCTCGTGGGCGCCCTGACCTATATCGTGATGACCCGCCGCCGCCACTTGCGCGAACTGAAGCGGGCCTACGACCACGCCCTGGAGGCAGACAAGATGAAGTCGGCCTTCATCCGCAACGTCACCCACGAGGTGCGCACCCCGCTCAACATCATCAGCGGCTTCGGACAGGTGCTCTCCGACCCCGACCTGGACGCTGGGCCTCAGGAGCGCAAGGAGATGGCCAAGATGATGCTGAAGAACACCAGCCTCATCACCTCGCTCATCGACGAGATGCTGCAACTCTCGTTCAACGAGACCACCACCAGCCCCGTGGCCAAGGAGGACAATGTCGACGTGAACGACCTGCTGCGCGACCTGTTGCAGGAGAACGAGAGCAAGGTGGCTCCCAGCGTGACGATGAACATTGAGAGCCAACTACCCAACGGCTTTACCATCCTGACCAACGAGGAACTGTTCAAGCGCATCCTCAACCCCCTGATCGACAATGCCTGCAAATACACCGACAAGGGCACCATCACGCTCAAGGCCGCTGCCGACGACGACCTACTGACACTCGCCGTGGAGGACACGGGTACCGGCATCCCCGAGAATGAGGCTGAACGGGTGTTCGAGCGGTTCGTGAAACTCGACACCTTCAAGGAGGGCCTGGGACTCGGCCTGCCGCTAAGTCGGATGATTGCCAACCGGATAGGCGGCAACGTCACGCTAGACACCAGTTACAAGCAGGGGGCCAGGTTTGTTGTTGAATTGAGAAATTGAGAGATTGAGAAATTGAGAATATGAAGAAGACATTCCTGACAATGTTCCTGGCCGCGATGATGGCGGCAGGATGCAACGCTGCACAGAAGGTGGATGAGTTTACCACCAAGAGCGGCAAGAAAGTAACGTTCACGTGCATCAAGCACGCCAGTATCGAAATCAACTACAACGGCACGGAGATACAGGTCGACCCCGTGGGCTTCGGCGTACCGCCCACCACCGACTACAACCAGTTCCCCAAGGCCAACATCATCCTGATCACCCACGAGCACAAGGACCACTTCGACCGTGAGGCCATCACCTGCGTCCGCACCCCGGCCACGAGCATCTACTCGAACACGGCGGTCTATAATATGTTCCGCAACAGCATCCCCCTGAAGAACGGCGACAGCATCCAGTATGCTGCCGACATCAAGATCCAGGCCGTGCCCGCCTATAACACCACGGAAGGCCGTGAGCAGTTCCACCCGAAGGGACGCGACAACGGCTATATCCTGACGCTCGACGGCCTGCGCATCTACATCGCCGGTGACACAGAGGACATACCTGAGATGGCCGACCTGAAAGATATCGACATCGCATTCCTGCCCTGCAACCAGCCCTACACGATGACCGTCGACCAGTTGGTGAAGGCTGCCAAGACCATCAAGCCCAAGGTGCTCTTCCCCTACCACTACAACAATACGCCGGTGGCAAAGGCGGTGATGCAGTTGGCGGGTTCCGGCATCGACGTCCGCATCCGAGACTATAAATAATAAAAAGGATTGAGCCTATTGCTCAATCCTTTTTATTTCCTTGTCGCCCGGTTTGAAGAGCAAGCCTGTGCAGATCTTGGCATCAGCCTTGTAGGGCCGCAACTCCACCTTGTTCCAGTCAATCTGATCCGTGCGCTGTACCAAGGGGACATGCGGGATGAGCGAGCCGTCGCGGACGAGGATGATGGCAGGAATCTTGCCAGCCTTGATCGTCTGATAGCCACCCTCATAGACGGCCCCCGTCTGATAGTCGATCCACTTGCCCTTCGGCAGATAGACCTCACGCGCATTGCCGCTCTCCATCAGCGGAGCCACCAACATCTGCGAGCCGAACATATATTCATCCTCCACATACCAGGCACCCTTGTCCTGCGGGAACTCCACGAGCAGGGCACGCACCATCGGCAAGCCGCGTTCCGAGCAGTCCTTCGCCTGGGCATAGACGTAAGGCATCAACTTATACTTCATCTCCGCACACGCACGGAAAGCCTTGGTGAACGACTCCGAGATGAGCCACGGCTCCGTGGGAGGTGCTCCGTGGGCACGGGTGTGGCTCGACAGGAAGCCGAAGGGCAGCCAGCGGCGGTAGATATCCTCAGGCGAGGCGGTCACGAAGCCACCCATATCGTGGCTCCAGAACGAGAAGCCGCTGAGTCCGAAGGAGAGGCCGCCGCGCAGGTCGCCCAACATACCTGTGTTGTTGGTTGCCGCATCGCCGCCCCAGTGCAGGGCGTAGCGCTGGGAACCGGCCCAGGCCGAGCGCGCCCAGATGATGCCCTCGCCGGAATACTGACGGTTGACAGCCTCCCAGAGTGCCTTGTTGTAGCGCAGGGGATAGAGGTTGTGCTCGTAGAGTCCGCCACGGCCGTTATGATAGATGCCGTTATAGGGCGCTGCCTCGCCGAAGTCGCACTTGATGGTCGAGACACCCTGCTTCAGCAGGTTCGTGATCTTCGACTGATACCAACTGACGGTCTCGGGATTGGAGAAGTCGAGGATGGCATCCTCCACCGGCATACCGCCAGTGGCATTCACCACGTGGAGCCTCTTCTCAACGATCTCAGGGAAGAAGCGGTTCTTCGGCGTGAAATAAGGCAACTGCCACAGACAGGTGTGGAAACCGTCCTTCGCCAACTGCTTCAGCATACCGACCGGGTCGGGGAAACGATCCTTGGCAAACTCGTAGTCGCACTGCCAGTCGACGCCGAACCAGCCCGTATCGAAGTGGATGACATCGGCGGGAATCTTGTGCTGGCGCAACTTCTTGGCAATGTCGAGGCCCTCCTCCTGCGAGAAGTAGGTGATACGGCTCATCCACGTGCCGAAACTCCAGAGTGGCGGCATCGGCGACTTACCCGTAATGTTGGTGTATTCGTTCAGGATTTCCTTGGGTGTGCCGAAGAACACGAAGAGGTCAATCTGCTCGTCGGCCATAAACAGGCGCTGGGCACCGATGTACGAGGCCCCGAAGTCGGCCGTGACGGGTGCCGAGGTGTGCATAAAGATGCCGTAGCCACGGTTGGAGAAGTAGAAGGGCACGGGCTTGTACATACCGTCGGTCTCAGGCCCCTGCGGGTCGGTCACGCTGAGGTGGACCTTCTGCCCCACCTTATTCAATGAGGTGAACGACTCGCCACAGCCGTAGATGCGCTCGTCAGGCGAGAGCAGGAAGACGGGATTGACGGAGCGGGAGTTGTCGCTGCCACGCTTGATGAACGAGAAGGGCAGCAGTTTCACCTGCGTGGAGTCGTTGTCGATGATGTGGCGGGTCTGCGTAAGGATCTTTCCCTTGGCATCCTTCAACACGATACGGAAGGGGAACCGCTGGATCTCGATGCTGCCGTTCGCCGTCTTGTAGACAACAGACCGGCCATTGTCGGCGGAAGGCCAGGAAAGCGTATTTACCTTCTCGCCATTGACGCCTTCACAGAAGCGTGCCTTGAACACATCGCTGAACATCGGGTCGTCAGCATCCGCGTCTTTCGGGACAATAGGCGTTGTCAGCAAGCGGATGCGCGCTGCCCTGGGTGATATGAACTCGATGCTCAGTCGCAGGTTCGGGTCGTTGTCGTACGCCGCATCGGGGAAGTCGAGCATCTGCATACGGACGGGCCAGTAGCCATTGAGGTTGAACGCCTGTCGGGGCGACATCCGGTAGCGCTTCCACTGCACCAGACCCTCGCCCTTCGCCACGTTGAAACTGACGAGCGAGTCGGCAAGGAAGTAGGTGTTCGACAAGTCGCTGAAGTCCGTCGACACATCCTTCGGCATACACTGCAGGTACTGCACGCCTGCATTCGTCTGGATCTGTGCCGTCGCCGTCGAGAGGCCACAGCACGACAGTCCAATCGCATAGATTAGTTTCTTCATATTCTATCCTTGTTTTAAGTTATCTTTCTGCAATATGGGCACAAAGATACGGAAAAGGACTGAAAAGTGAAAGATGAAAGGTGAAAAGTTGTGGCGCCTTGTTGTTTTTTAACTTTTCACTTCTCAATCCTTCTTCGACGGTTTCTGCGAGAAACGGTAACTGACCGTCAGCAGGGCGTAGCGGCGCATCGAGTTTGTCCATGTTTCGCTACGGCCCTGGGCATTGACGTAGTAGCGCAGGCTGCTGACCTGGCCTAAGAGGTCGTAGCCGCGCAACTTCACCACCCAACGGCCTTGCTTGAACGACTTTGTGAGCGAGGCGTCCCAATAGAGGCGGTTGTCGTTCATCTCCGCGTCGGTATAGCCTCGGCGGGAGTGCATCGTCAGGTCGGTGTCGAGGGTCATCTCCCACGGCAGTTTGTAGGTGCCGTTCAGGCCGTAGTTGAAGTCCCAGATGTCCGTCGGCTGCTCGCCCACCGTGATGTTACGGTGGATGTGGCGGTAATTCACTTCGCCCTTCGCCTGCAGGTTGAGGTTGCCTTTCTGGTAGCGGAGGTTCGTTGCGTAGGCCAGCGTCATATTGCCCACCCTGCTCAACTCTGACGAGGTGCTGCCCGTGGTGAGGGCCAGACCAGTGCTCTTGTCGTAGTTCAGGCGCAGTTCGTTACCGATGTGCCACACCTTCTGTTTGTCGAGGGCCCGGTTCCAGTTTACGGTGGTGCCGAGGCTCCAGTTGCCGCTACTTATGTTCTCTGGCCGGTAAGTGCGTACACCGGTCGTCAGGTCGTAGGTATAGCCCTGTGTCCTGGCGTTGTGGGTCAGACGGGCATTCAGGTTGAAAACGATGTTCTGGTCGATGCTATCGCTGTGTATCGCGTAACGGGCGTTCCAGTAGTGCTGCTCCGACTTCTTCAGGTCGGCATTACCGAGGAAGATGTTCAGCGGGTCGCTGGTGATGGGGCGGTCGATGAGGTCGGTCAGGCTGGGCGTCGAGGGCCACATATAATACTGCGCCGTGAGTTCCCGGGTATTATCGAGCGTATAGAGATAGAAGAACGCATTCGGGCTGAGCAGCGTGTAGTTCCGCGTCAGGCTGGTGGTGAGCGGCTCGCTCTCATAGTTCATACATTCCCGCTGGAAGTTGGCCCCCAACTGGCTGGACAGTCCGATATAGTAATTCTTCAGCATCTTATAGAAATGGATGCTAAGGCCGGCACGGCGATACAGCGTCTGCGTGGCCTGTTCGTAACTGTTCTGGGCATCAAACAGGTAGTCGATGCTGTCGCGTAGATACTCGTGGCGGTCGCTGTGGTTGTCGCTGGTTCCCAGTCCGATGTAGGGCGAGAGTGTCATTTGCTTCGTCACCTCATATCGGTAGGTCAGCGTGCCCGAGTAGTCGTAACTATGGGAGGGCGACTCCGTGCGGCGGTCGCGGTCGTCGGTCGTCCCTAATTTAAAATAGGTGTAGTGGTTCTGGCTCGACGACTCAGGCCGGAACTGGCGGCTGAAGTTGCCCGTGAGTGACAGTTCAAAGGTGTCGCCCGTCGGCAGTCGCTTGGTCAGAGTGGCATTTCCACGGCCATTCAGATGGTCCGACTGGCTGCGCGAGCGGTACCACGAACTGTTGATGCTGTCGTGCATCACGGCGTCGGCTGTGCTCAGATTCCAGCCCTCGCCTTCGTTGCGGCCACGGTTGTAGTTGACATAGGCGTTGGTATAGAGACGGTATTTGCCCGACGTGGCCCTCAGCGTGTTCTGCAGGGAGAAGGCGCTGGTCTTGCTGCGGTTGCTGCTCTCCGACCGGCTGAAGGTGCTGTTGGCATCGTTCAGGTAGGTCTCGCTCTGGCTGCGCGACTCGGTGAGATCATCGTTCCAGGTGGCGTTCACCTCGGTGGAATTCACCAGTTTCTCCTCTGGCGCCTGATAGACGAACTGGCCGCCCACCTGCTTGAAGTGGCGATCGCCCGACTGCTGCGACTTGTCCTTATACTCGCTGTCCCAGGAATCGTACGAGGAGGACTCGTTGATGTTGTTCATACCGCCGAAGAGAACGGCACGGGTACGGTCGCTGAAGCGCAGGCCGAAACCCTTCAGTTTGTAGCGGTCGTCGGTGCCGTAACCCGCCTCCACGTTGGCCGAGCCGCCGATGCTGTACTCGCGTTTCAGGATGACGTCCATCGTGTATTCCTTCTTGTCCTCGTCGGTGATGCCGAGGAACTTGTTCTCTTCCGTCTGCTTCTTGTACACCTCTACGTTCTTCACAGTGAAGTAGGGCAGGTTCTCGAGCATAATCTTGTTCTTGCCCTTGAAGAAGTCGGCGCCGTTGAGCGTCAGGTTGTCTATCTTCTTGCCGTTGACGAATATCTCGCCGTTGTCCTTCAGTTCCACGCCCGGCAGTTGCTTGATCAGTCCGTCGAGCATCGAGCCTTCGGGCACGTTGAAGGCATCGGCATTGTAGACCAGCGTGTCGCCGCGCCACACCATCTTCACCTTCGTGGCCTTTACCACCACCTCGTCGAGCGAGCCGCCTTCGAAGTGGTGGGCACTGGCCGTCTTCTTCAGATACACCTTCGGGCCCTCGACATCTTGAAGTCGGCGGCTCACCTTCTTCATCTCGAAGTCGGCGTAGACCGTCTCGTAGTTGGGATGCTCGAACTTCAGGATATACCTGGCCGGTTCGCGGCTGATTGTAAAGTAATAGTTAGTTGAGCCTTTGGTCCGCCCCACCCCGGTCATATAGCCAAAACCCTCGTAGACCTGGGTGGTATCTATCACCGTCGAGTCCTCGCGCATCAGGATGGCCTTCACGTCGGGAATGCTCGCCTTCGTGAAGCCGTCGGCCACGGTGCCGCGCAGGGCTATCTTGTTTTCCTTCTTGCCTGTGTGTTCCTGTGCCGGTCCCGTCAGGGCGACGAGCGTGAGCAGCAAGGCGGTCATCAGTTTCTTCACCATATCGGTTTCTGTTTCTGGCTGCAAAGTTAGTCAAATTGTCTGAGACTTGCGCCATCACCTGCCTTACAAATTCTTACAGATTCTGAATAAAGCCTAAAAAGGTCTTTTTTTAGCCTTTTGTTTGGTATTTCGCTCACTTATTCGTACCTTTGCAGCCACAAAGAACAAACAACTTAGGAACGATGAAGAAAATCTTGAAATGGAGCCTGATGCTGGCAATTGCAGTCATCGGCAAGAATGCAGGCTGGGCACAGAACGCCCCGGCAGGCGAAGCATGCACCTTCACGGAGGGCGTGCGCTACTCACAACTCGTCATCAACTCGCGTATCAACGACTTCAAGGCTAACACCACGGCCTCGGGCTTTGGCGTGTTCGACAGCGAAGGCAAGCGCGTCGCCGCACCCAACAACTCGAAGTCGAACCTCGACTACGTGCCGGGTCTGGTGGCCAAGGCCATCCTCGAAGCCGTGGACTACTATAAGGACAACCAGGCGGTGGACGTGAAGCCCTGGTTCTACGCCATCCAGAACTACGGCAATACGCTCGACATCGCCCAGAACGGCAAGGACGGCAAGAGTTTCGACGACCTGAACGCCGTGAAACTCTACTTCAAACTGCAGGAACTGGCGGCCAGCGGCAGATTTGCCGACAGCCCCAGCCACACGAACGCCACCACCCTGACCACCGCCAAGAAGCGCTTCGCCGACGCCCTCAAGGGCATCAGCAAGGCCAACACCACCTACGTGATCAAGGCCAGTACGCTGGCTGGAGCCGCCGGAGGCTGGTGGCACAAGTCGTCGTACACCGACCAGATGTGGTGCGACGGACAGTATATGGGTCCCGCCCTGCTGGCACAGATGACCAACGAATACGCCGACTACAAGGCTATTAGCGACAACGACTGGGATATGATCACCAAGCAGTTCACCATCTCCTGGAACTACCTGTGGAACGACGAGGTGAAACTGCTCTACCACGCCTTCACCGCCGACCCTGCCGGCAGTGCCGCCTCGAAGTGGGCAGGCGTCTCGGGGAAGAAGGGCGAGGAGGTCTACCACTCAGCCGAATACTGGGGACGCGCCGAGGCCTGGTACTTCCTGGCGCTTGTCGACGTGCTGGAGCAGATGAAGGCCGCCAAACTGGAAGGCACGGAGAACTACCAGACCCTCTACGGCTACCTGCAGCAACTGGCATCCGGCATCGCCGCCAAGCAGGATGCCGCCTCGGGCTGCTGGTATCAGTTGCTGAACCACGACGGCAACTACGTGGCCGACACCTACAACAGCAGTTACCGCTACACCTCATCGCCGGTCAGGAACTATCTGGAGTCGTCGTGTACGGCCATCTTCATCGCGGCCTACCTGAAGGGTATGCGCCTCGGACTCTACGACACCGACTACACCGAAATCGCCAAGAAGGCCTATCGCGGCTTCATCGAGCAGTTTATGGTGGCCGACGGCAAGGGCGGCGTCCATCTGGTCAGATGCTGCAAGTCGGCCGGCCTCGGCGGTTCCAACTACCGCGACGGCTCAGCCAACTACTACCTGATGGGCAAGGACACGGAGCCTACGTCGACCTCTGGCAACAACTTCTATACCGAGGGCAAGGTGCTGGGCGGCTTCATTATGGCAGCCACCGAGTACGAGAGGCTGATGGACAACACGGTCGGCATCAGGCCCGTCCAAACGGCGAGTGCCAATGCCGATGCCGTGTATTCACTCGACGGTCATCTCCTACCCCGTGCACCACAGCACGGGGTCTACATCTCGGGCGGTAAGAAAATAGTTGCTGGGGGAAACTTCACAGTCTCCTCCAGCAATCCCGGGTTTTGAATCAAGCATTTTTACTTGCCAAGTATTTCTCCATTCTTCTTCCGTTCCTTCATCCTTTGCTTAAAGGCGGAAAGGGCTTCCCGGCCCCCGAGGAATCCCCTCGACTTAGCCATTCGGAAACTGCGCTCGGCCTGCTTATAGTCGCCCAACTTCTCATAACTGTAGCCCATATAGAACAGCAGTTGCGCATTGTCGAAGCCCGTCCGAAGGGCACTGTCGCCGTAGATGACGGTATTCAGCGCATCCTTGTCGTCGTAGGCCAGAAAGGCCTGACCGCAGAGCGTCACAAACTCACCGCGCTTACGGATGGAGTCTTCAGGCGACTCCCATTTGGTCTTCAGTTTCGGCGGGGCCATCAGTTTGTCCTTGGCCCAGAGGCCGTAGTAGTTACGGTCGCCCTCCGGCGTACGCGAACGGATGGCCGCGTTTGATTTTATCTGTGCGATATTGGCATCCTGGGCCGAGCCTGTCAGGGCTGTTGCCAGCAAGCCGGCCACGATCAACAGTCTGTACTTCATATCTACAATTGTTTCTATTTATTAAACGAACAACACGCTTGGATGTTTAAGGGTGGTGCCCTTATTTAAGATTTCTTAGCACCGGTTCCTATTTCTTTTTTAAGGGTAAGGAGCGTACTTGATCTTTCAGGGTGTTCCCGCTAAGTCCGATACTGACGATGCGTCCCTTTGGGTCGAAGATGATGGTTTCGGGCAAGGCATTAATACCGTAAGCCTTGACGATATCTGCCGACCACGGGTCATGCTTATTGCCAGAATTCTCAGGAGCAGACAGGTGTTCGTACTCCAGGTTGCGAGCCTTGACGTATTGGCACCAGTCTTGCTTGTTGAGGTCCAGAGCAAAGCCGATGACGCGTAAGTTCTTATCAGCATAATCCCTGGCTATCTGCTTCAGCGTCTTACAGTTGCTTCGGGTCAGGATTTCCCATGTCGACCAAAAGTTGAGCACTACGTAGTCACCACGTCCGATGTAGTCACTCAGCCGATGGGCAACGCCAGCCGTATCAACACACGCCGCGTCGTGGAACATATGGCCAGGCTGACGCAACTTCAGTCCCTCATACCACTGCCATACAGGCTGTAAGGCAACGTGGTCGGCGTATGGGCGGTCTTTCTTCAAGTATCGTGACAGTTCATTCAGCGTCATTGTGGCATAGTTTTCGGCCAAATACCAGACGGGAATGAGGTTGTCGGCATTCTCTTCGATGAACTGCATCTGCAACTGATGGGCATCGTCCGACAGCCGGTTAAAGCCCTCGGCATCCATCACCTCAAAGTCATGATTGAATCCGAATTCGCTGACATACTTATGCCGCTCCGGCTCCAGCGCGTGCAGACGCCGCTGGCATTCAGCAAAACGTTCGTTCAGGGTCGAGCCCTTCAGCGTCATTTGTGTCAGGTCGATGGTAGTGGGGATGCTATCCGCAAAGACGAGCATACGCCGTCCCTGCTTATCGGAGATTTCCAACAGTTGGTTTCTGGCAAAGTCAGCGGTCAGCGTAAACTGGTGATGTTCGACTTCAGCCTCGTAAGCCTCATACTTGGGATAAAGCGGTGCTATTTTAATTGGCCAGTCATCGTCAGACACTGGCCCCGCCAGCGAGACTTCTACCGTATTGGGAACCTTGTGAACGCCCAATTTGTATTTTAGCGGCAAGAGTCGCAGGTCATCATTTTTCACGAATAGCCCTTCGTTCTTGTTCGTATATCCTATAGAGACAGGACTGCTAATAACAGACTTCGACAACTTGGCCTTCCCCTTGCCTATCATACGGCTGCGCTCACTATTGGCTGCCAACTTGTCGAAGACGGGCGTGGCTTTAACGATCTCCGCATACTGCCGTTGGGTCAGTTTACCTTCATAGCCATCCATCAGGTTCTTCATCGTATAGGCAATGGCATCACAGTTTTGTTCGTTGCCACTCTGCTGATTCTGCTGGTAGAGACCATTGAGGTACTGCATCTGCGAGAGCAGTGTCTCATAGAGGGCTCGCTCGCTTTTGCTGATGGGGCGACGCTCCATCTTGCCCATAGCCATCCACGGATTGTCCTGCCGGAATGGCTTCATCTGCCAAATACCGCCATAGAACTTGAACACGCGACCATCAATGGTGCGGAAGGCCTGGCCGCTTCGGTCCGTAAAGTCGGTCTCGCACCACGTGATGCCATAACTGGTCAGCCCTTCGGCATCACGGAAGTTGAGAATGCGGAAGTTGTAGTTGTCCTTCATATCGTAAGTACCTACGATGCCGCTGTAGAAATCGTCTGCCCTTTGATAGACCAGTGTCGCAAAGGGTGTGCCACCATCCCGTGTATCGTGAAAGTAACTACTGGCAGCATAGGCCACATTCTGGCTGAAGGCATCCAGCAGATTGTGCAAGGCAGACGGCATAGCAGAGCCGTTGGCTGACGTGACGTGTTTAAAGTTCCACTGCTGTTGCTTACGGCTCCAGTGCGTGTCGAGAGTCATCAGTTCGCTGCTATGGAGGAAATGACCGATGGCTTCGTTCATAGCCGCGATACCGTTCATTTGCTGTGCACTGAGACTGAGGCTCAACGCGAGTGCAAGGGTTATTAAACTAAATCGTTTTCTCATAATGATATGTCGTTTTGCGTTATTCTGTGAGGGCGGTTTGATGCAGGGTATCTGCAATTATCCCGTCCAAGATGAGTTGGTTGACCAGTCGCTGCAGCCGGTCGTCTACACGGATAAGACGCGCCACTCGGGCCTCATAGCAACTATCGCGAATCTTCGTCAGATGCATTTCTACCTGACTAATATAGTAGTCAAGACTGTCTACAGGCTCCATAGTGGCGGCTTCAGCCACCGGCTCGGTTCTGACGTTCGACAGCACGGAAGCCACGGGTTTCCGCGACACCTCATCGCTGTCTCCTGCCTCCACGAAAACCGACGCCGTGAGCCCTTGGACTTTGGACGGAGCAAACTCCGACTTTACTCCGGGCAAACTCCCACTTTGCTCCGTCCAAACTCCCGGTTTGCTACCCGCTGTCTCTTTGGCCGGTTTTTCAGCCGAAGGCCACAGCCAGACACTCGTCAGGCAAACCACCCCGACGACAGCCGCCGCCACGCGCCACCACCAGGTGAGTGTCCGGCGCCGCCGCTGACTGACGATGCGGTCGAACGCCGCCGTCTCATCCTCCGTGAGCCAGGCGTCGAGGTCATATTCCGGCTTGGGTCTGTCGGCCAGTAACTGGTCGAGCCGTTTCTCAAAATCTTCATTCATAGGATACCTCCTTTCTTTAGTTGTTCAATAATCTTGCGGCGGGCATTGCTGACGACGGTGCTGACGGAACGTGGCAACATATCGGTGACGGCTGCTATCTGCGCGATGTCCATATCCAACTCGTGGCGCATCCGGAAGAGTTGCTGTTCCGAGGGCGACAGGTGGCTGATGGCCAGTTGCAGCAGCCGCTGGTTATCCGATTCTGCCATCGGCTGCACTTCAGCCGCCTCCCCGTCCGTCTCTCCGTTCAGCCGAATCAGCCTCCCGTTCTGCCGGATCTCCGACTCAGCCGACACCTGCATCTTCCGGTGCCGCCACTCGCTGATGCAGACGTTCTTCGTCATCCTGACCAGCAGTGCCTCGGCATGACTACTATCCCCCACCCGACTGCGCAGCAGCCAGAGCCTCAGCAGCGCCTCCTGCGCCGCATCCTCTGCCTCCGGCCTGTCGCCGAAGAAGCCCGTCGCCAACTCTATCAGCCTGGGCCGCATACGCCGTGCTATCTGTTCGAACTCTTGGGTTGTCATGCTATCCTAATAACGCACCACAACCCCGAATATCAATGATTGCGCCCGCCTTTTAGGACTTTTTAAGGAATTCAGTCTTTCGAATCCTCCAACACCAACGGCTCCCCGATTTTAACTCCATTTTTGCATACCTCCATATTTTTTAATTGAAAAAGACTTAATCTTGGTTTAATTTAAATATCCGTAAGACTTTATAAGGTTCGGAAGCGGCAGATTTGCCGACAAAAGCCTTACTTTTGTGGCCGTGTTTGTAAAGATGAAGAAAAAATGAACTCAGAACTGCGTCGTATCGGACATTATGAACTGGACGTGCGGATGCTCAGACTCTATTACGTCGGCAATCGGAGACGGGTGGAGGTGCGCCGCCTGTCCTTCCGCGAGGCTTGCCTCCTCGACATGCTCATCTCCGCCGGGGAAGAGGTGGTCGACAACCAGCGCCTGCTCAACGAGATATGGGGCGACGTCACCCTCTACAACCTCAACAGCCTCTATGTTTTCATCTCCCGCCTGAAGCAGTACCTCTCCCAAGACGATACGATCCTGATCCAGAACATCCGAGGCAAAGGCTATCGGCTGATCATAAAATAGAACTACATTGAAGACGAAACGTGCCATCCTGATGCTCACAGCCATCGTGTGCTGCCTCGCAACCTCCGCCCAACGGCAGCGGGTGGTTGTCGACATTGAGACGCTGATACCTATCGGTGGCGTGAATGTCACGGTAGCCGACCAGACGGTCGTCACAGACTCTGTGGGCCGATTCGCCGTTCCCGACTCCTGCCGCAGCCTGCTCTTCTCGCACGTCAATTACGAGAGCCGCCTCGTCAACACGAAGGAGATTGGCGACACGGTGTTTATGATTTCCAAACTACTTAATATAAAAGAGGTGGTCGTGTTCGGCCACGCCCAATACCGAGACGACTTCAAGGAACTCAAGAAACGGCTGCGCCTGGAGAAGACGGAGGCTCAACTCATAGCAGCCGATCCCAGTTCCGGCGGCAACCTGCTGCCCCTGCTGGCCCGCCTCATCCCCAAGCGATGGCTGAGGAACACGAAGAAAGCCCGCCGCGAACGCCTGAAGCAGATTCTCGAAGAATACTAAGAGGTGGGCAAGGCCATCAGGTTCAGATTATTCCTTGAACACAATCATATCCGCCAATTGCAGGAAATAGGCATTCGACCAGATGTCGAGTTCGTGAGGATTATCCACGAAACCAAAGACATCCGCCTTAACCGACTCTATGTTCGTCGTGGCCAGTTTGTCGCGCAGCATCTGCATAAACGTATCCTTAGTAATCGTCTCGCCAGTAAACTCATGAATGCGCTCCTGCAAATGCTTGAAGTCAAGGGGCACCCGCCAACGGACATACCACTCAAAGTCGTACCAGTCGCGCCCCTTCACCCTGCTCCGCCAGGCTCTGTAGACTAAAGCATGCAACTTGCCTGCATAGAGGTAAGGCAATGTGAGACAGCGGGCGGCAAAGGTATAGGGCTGCTGCATAAGCAGTTCTTCCGTCTCAAAGCCTAACGGGGGATCGATGTCAAGTTCTATCTTCACCTTGACGGTCTTCTTTGTCTGAAACTTGATGTCGTAAGCCTCCGTGTTCTCCTTCAGGAATGCTGACTCGACACGTCCGAAATATTTTTTATCCTTCTTCACGATACTGACCTCATGCCCTGCCATTCGAAACTCTTCGATAATGGAGGGAAAATAGTTCTCGATATGAACCTCATTGCACTTCTTCGTCAGTGTGAAGTCCATATCCTCTGAGAAGCGTGGCAAGTCATGAAACAGCCTCAGACAAGTGCCGCCATAGAAGGCTGCGTGCTGAAAGAATCCTCCACGATGAAGCCCTGCAAGTGCTATTCGCTGCATCACTTCCTGTTCTACGTTTTCAGTGGCTGTACCCCGCTTTTCGGTGTATAGAGCCACCATCCTGTCGTAAATCGTCATTGCTTGATAGTCTTGATTATCTTAATAAGATTGTTTAATATGGCTTCCTTGCGCCCCATCTTGGCACAGGCTTCAATGATGCTAACATTGAATGAAGACAGTTCGTCCACATCGAAGCGTATGTCTTCTTCCAGATATTGCCACAGCGTTTTGACAGACTGGGAAGGCACGTATCTGTCCCACAATATGAAGTCGCACAGGGCCTTTTCACGAGAGGCCATGAGGAACGTCACTCCATCTTCCTCAATACTTCGAATGCCGATAGAGAAATAGTCGGGCCTTACCTGGTCATAGGTAAAACGTCCAAGTGAATTCTCAAATGTCCTTGTTTGCTTGGTAGTGACCGAAGTCATCGTATAGACCCGCTCCGGTATCAGGCCATACCACCGAAGCGCCCAATGCTCAGACACGTATGAAGGCCCATAGATATGGTTGGCACACAGCGCTGTATTGACGAATTTGCCACTTATTTCGTGGCTTACGACATAAAGGCCACGCTTCAACCGAATCAACTGCCCGTCCTTCTCCAAAGCAAGAATTTTCTTTTCAGGGGCAGCAAGATCATTAAAGCACGACATCAATGTGCCTGCCTGCACCGGGACATTCCCCAACTGAAGTAACGGATTCTTCTTCATTCCTATTTGCTTAACGGCTGCAAAGATAATAAAAATAAAGCAGAAAAAGAAAAAAAACTTCCTTTTCTGCATCCCAGTTAATACTTTTTAGTCTTTGGGGCCTTCTAAGGGTCGTTCCGATGCCAGTTTGCGGTCTTTCGGATAATGTTTAGCGGTCGTTTAGATAATCTTTAGGGGGGTATAGGGATTATCTAAACGACCGCTACAAGATACTTGAACGGGTGCAAGAGACTATCCCGACGACCGTAAACTGACACCCCCAGGGAACCAGCGTCGGCAGCCCTTTTGGATGTAGACACCTCAACACCTACCATGAATTTCCTGAAACGCCTTTGTATACAGGCAAAACAGGCTAGGTAGGTGATGCTCCAACACCTACCAAACACCTAACTAACACCTACCTGCACCTACGTCTTCTTTTGACTGATGCCCCCGGCTGAATGCAAGCGGATACGCTTACCTTGACGGGAGGTGATAGGTAGGTATCAGGTAGGTGATATCTAACACTTACCTGTCCTGAAACCCTTGTAAATAAAGGCATTTCCAGCAATCTGTGGTAGGTGGTTAGATGTTTTGTTGCTTATGTTATTTTTTTCATATTTTTCATTTTTCTATGAGTTTCTTGATAGCCTCACGGACAGCCTCCAGATTATAGGGCTTGTATTCCTCAGGCTGACGATTGCCCTGCGGGTCAAAGAGAAGGTAGGTGGGATAGTGTCGGATGCCGAGATATTCCTCCACGGCTGTCTGCTGGGCATTGGGCAGATTATAGTGGACGCTGTGTTCACCCGTCAGTTCATATTCACCGATGACACTGCGCCATGCCTCATCACTGGAGTTGTTACAGAGATAGAGATAGGTCACGGGCAGGTCAAGAAGGGTCTCGTGCATCGGCTTCGTAAAATGTTTGAGGTTCGCCTTGCAGGGAACACACCAAGTGCCCCACACATCGAGATAAACCACGCGGCCCCGATAGGGTTCCAGAATCTTGTCAAGGATCTCCTTGCCATCAGTCAGTCCTGCAAGCGGCTCGTTAAGCATCAGGCATCCATTGCCCCGCTGGAGTTTGGCGGCAAGGGCGGCGTAGTAGTCGCTACGCTGCAGGATGCGCTGGCGATAATAAGGATTCTCCACAGTCTCTTCCATCACCTTGCGGAGTGTTTCTGACAGCGGGCCATGCTTCCGCTCCAACTGCGCATTGATGGCAATGGCCTGAGACAGGTCTTTCAGTTCATCTTTCAGACGGAGGCTGTCAATCCGACGGATGTTCTGCAACAGGACGCGCTCTTCAGGCTCCGATGACCTGATGACCTGTGTCAATAGTGAGCCTTTGGCAAACATCTGTTCTATCATCGTCGTAAAAGGATGGTCAGTCAGCAGGGAGTCGGGTGTACCGCTTTCCTCCTTCTGACGATAGTCATTCATCTGCTGCCGAAGGGTGCGCAGACTGTCCATATAGGCCGCGCTCTGTTGCCCCTTTTCCTCCACGATATCAATAGTCGCTTCAATAAAGTCGAAGGAAAAGGCACTATGCCGACGCGGGCGCAACAACTCTGTCGTGTAGTTGTCGAGCGAATAGCCCAGTGAACTCTGTACCAAGGTATAGGGACGCGCCAAGCCGTCGAACACATTCTCACGAAGCCACTGCCAGAGCCGCCCATCCTCACACTTCCTGACATCAGAACTGACATAACGGCGTTGCACCAGCGAATGGGCAGCACTCATCTTCCACTGCCAGCGGCTCAACTGACGGTAGCGCTTTGAGAGCATCGGGGCCGACTGCTCCGTCTCTTCCCATACGGCCTGCACCCGTTGCATATCCTTGTTGACGGCCTCCAAGAGTTCTGCATCCGTCTTCTGCTCGTAATCTTGACTTTTCACTTTATAATGTGGTGTGTCGTGCGCCAGCAGTTCGTTTGACAGCCGGGCATCACGGCCCATCACATAGGTCTGCCCAGTCGCCCCGTCCATCAATATATAATAGGTATTGCCGGGTGTCAGGATCAGATTCGCCCACAGGAGGGATACCTCACCCGTATTTGCCAGTTCTATTGTGAACTCGAAACGTCCCAGGCTGTCTCGGTCTATGTGGCGGTCATCTTCGAATATGGGCTGTAATGGATCTGGCACATGCAGCATCACACGGTCTTCGTGTCCCTCCGGCACGTTGATAAGTCGCCCTCTTAGCGTCGCCTTTCCACCTTGATAACCATTGTCCATGAAGTCGCTCTTATCCTTGGTCGGATAGTCAGGCATCGTCTGGTCTGTCAGTTTCGAGACCTTGTGCTTCTTCTTGTTGATTTTCAACACGCCATCCTTTAGTTTCAGGTTCAGCCGTTCGCACCCATTCACCAGTACGAAGTCGCCCTTCACCGTGTCTGCCTTGACATAGTTCCAATACTCGCAGTCGTAAACTGCGAACTCATCAAACAGCCCTATGAGCCATTCACCTGTAGACTCGTCCCTCAGACAGAGGTCGAGACCTGTTTTCACTTGTCCCCGTCCCGCCACCCAGACGAGGGCGAGCAGTGCGGTAATAAATGTTTTCCTATTCATATCATTTACTTTCTCTTCGACTTCGGCAGGTCGCCAGTGCGGGTGAGGGTGAAGTCGGTGGCGGAGAACCACTTGGCGCGGCAGGGCTTGCCAGTGAAGTCTGAATCTGATGACATACCGTAAGCAATGGAGCCATCCTTAACGATGATGTTGTCGATGGTAAGGACAGACCAACTGTTAATCATATCGCTGTGGCTGCTCACGTCGGCAGTGTCCACTTCCAGATGAAGGTTCTGAAGGGCGACATCTTTACGGAGACTATCTACCAATGCCAACTGAAGCAAATTGTAGAGCCCGGCAGGTCTGTTGTCAAAAGCAGGAATCTCCATCATGTGCGTCCCATCAGCAACGGCATAGACATAGGCACCGGGGCCCTCGGCTCTCACGAGACAATCCAGACGATAGATACCAGGCTCAACATCCTGCTTATGCTCAACTTGCAGGACGGCCTTACAATCTGCATTATAGGTGTCGAGATAGCGTCTGTCACGGTCGCCTGTCGGATAGCGTCCGCTCCACGTGTAGTGGTCGCAGTTCTCGGCCTTCAACAGATCCCAGCCACCCTGCCGCAGGAAGTCGGCATCCTCCTCGCTCATCTCCACGTCTTGATAGTAGTGCGCATATCTCTCGTGATAGAGTCTGCTCTCATGCTCTGCATTATAGTTCGCCATCGTGATGCCGCAGGGCACGATTGTGCAGAGGGCGGCTACCCAGAGGACGATCCAGACGATGCGCTGCACGATGCCCATCGGCTGAACCTTACCCGACAGCGAGAGAACCATGTGGATGATGGCGTAGATGGGGATGAGCAACAATACGAAGAGCGCAATGGTAAACAGGATGAGCACCATCGGATTGGTGTGATAGAGTTCGGCCAGTCCCATCGTCTCCAGACTGAACGGCATATTGCAGGAAATGGGGAACACCAGTGCCGACACCAGTACGACCAGCGCAAACAGGAACCCGCAGCAAAGGGCGACGCAGACAATCATAGCGATGGCCACGAAGAAGCCAAACATAATCTTAAGCAAGATAGAGAAGAGGCTGCGCAGCAGGTTAGGACTTTGCACGGGTTGTTCGTCCTTCTCGACCACCACGTCGGCCAGATTCTGCGGCGTCACCTCCTTGCCCTCCATCTGGAGCAGTTGCTCTGGGGTCTTAGCCTCAGGCAGTACGATGGCCAGCACGATATAGGCAACGATGCCGATGCCATAGCAGAACGTGAACAGCACCATCAGCAGTCGCCAGATGACGGGATCGGTATTGGTGTAGACGGCAAAGCCGGAAAGCACACCAGCCAGCATCTTGTCCTTGGGATTGCGATAGAGTTTCTTGCCAGCCGTCCGCGAACGGATCTCTTCACGAATGCCGTCGGCAGCCGTACGGAAGGAGTCATAGCGATGACCATCCGACTCGCCGTCCTGCTGTTCGCCTTCATCACCTGTCAGTTGCTCCGGCTCTCCGATGCGGGTGATGATCTCCTTCACGTGGTCGATGGTGATGGCCTCCGTGCCCTGCTGACGGAGTTCGTCGAACAGTTCAGCAATGCGGGCCTCGATGTCATCGACGATTTCGTCGCCTCCCTCCTGTCGGCCAAACGACTGGCGGAGCGACTCGATATAGTGCTGCAGCATCTCGTAGGCATCTTCGTCGATCTGGAAGAGGCGGCCGCAGAGGTTGATGGTGATATTCTTCTTCATTTTGCTTCTAATAAATTGGGGTGAATGTTCTTGAGGTAATTAACGGTGTTAGAGAGTTCCGCCCAGGCGCCTTCGAGGCCTTCGAGGAACTTTTCGCCCTCAGGGCTGAGGGCATAGTACTTGCGGGGAGGCCCCTGCGTGGACTCCTGCCACTCGTAGGAGAGCAGCCCGTCGTTCTTCAGTCGGGTCAACAACGGGTAGAGCGTTCCCTCCACCACGAGCAACTCGGCGTTCTTCAGTTGCTGGATGATGTCGCTGGCATACGAGGGACGGTGCTTCAACAACAGCAGCACGCAGTACTCGAGCATGCCCTTGCGCATCTGTGACTTTGCATTTTCGATGTTCATACCTTTGCAGTTTTATACGTTTACGGCTGCAAAGGTAAGCAAAAACTTAGTACCTTGCAATACAAAGTACCAAGTTTTTGCCAAGAATTAGGTAATATTAACAATCCAAGGCCTGTTGCTTAGTCGATAGCGCTCTCGGAGAAGTAGAATTCACGCAACGGTTTGATAACAGTCTCTCCGCTGAGAGTGACACGCTCTGACAGTTTGATGTCGGCAGACGAGGCCCCCACCTTCACCACGAACTGACCAGGGGCGATGTTCCACTGACGCTGGCCGTCGTTGGAGTAATAGCCGAACTGCTCCGTGTAGAGTCTGACGCGGACGGTCTTGGTCTCGCCGGGCTGCAGCGGCACGCGGGCAAAGCCTTGCAACTGGATGGGCCGGATGTGCTGATCATCATTTGTGGGCGAGAGATAGATCTGAGCCACCTCGTCGGCAGCCACCTGCCCCGTATTCTTCAGTTCGAACGAGAGGTTGACGGTCTCAGCATTCGTTGCCACTTCCTTCTCTATCTGCAGGTTGCTGTAGGCAAATGTCGTATAGGTCAGGCCATAGCCGAACGGCCACTGGATGTTCGGCGTGGCGAGTATCGGGCCAGCGGCACTGAGCGAGGGATGCACCTTGATGGGCGATGGATTGTTGTAGCACATCGGCTCATTGATCTCCTTATTGGGATAACTGACAGACAGTTTGCCGGAGGGTGACACCTTACCATAGAGGATATCAGCCACGGCTCGTCCGCCTTCCTCACCCGGATACCAAGCCTGGATGACGGCGGCACAACGCTCAGCCAGCCCCGACACCACCTGTGCACGTCCGCCGAAGATCACCAGCACCACGGGCTTGCCCGTCTTGATGAGTTCTTCGACAAACTGCTCCTGTTTGCCAGGCAATCGGAGACCCTTGCGGTCACGGTTCTCGCCGCACAGCATCACGTTCTCACCGACGGCTGCAATGATCACGTCGGCCTGCCGGGCCATTGCGAGGGCTTCCTGCTTGTCGGCCTTCTCACCGGCATCCACCTTGCGGTGCAAGAGGGCATACTCCCAGGCACGCTCGTCGCCACCCTCGCCGTAGAGGGTCTCTATCTCTTCCGTCCAGTCGCAGCCACGCGAGTACATCAGGTTCAGACCCTCCGGCTTGCTGGCCTTCATCCCCTCAAGCAGGTTCACGATGTGTGGCTGGTTGCGCGCGGCCACGTCCTCCATCCGCTTCCAGAAGTAGGACATAGCGGGATAGGTATAGTCGCCGCACATCGCCCAGATGGAGTTGGCGTTGGGACCTGTCAGCAGCACGTTCTTCTGGTTCTGCAGGGGCAGCACGCCCTTGTTCTCTAAGAGGACGACGCTCTGGGTAGCGATGTCGTAGGCCGTCTGTCGCTCCTCGGGCGTATCGAGGGTGATCTGCGCCGTCGTATAGAGATAGGCGTCCTTGTCGAACAGGCCGGCACGGAACTTATGACGGAGAACGTTCTTAACGGCACGCTCCAGCACCTCGGGCTTCACCAGCCCCTGGTCGATGGCCTCCTGCAAGTGCTGATAGTTGGCACCGAAGGGGAAGTCCACGTCGTTGCCGCCGTTGATGGCAGCGGCTGCTTTCTGAACGGGTGTTTCCAGATCAGGCAACTGGTCGATGGCCGTATAGTCGCTGACCACCATCCCATCGAAGCCGACATAACTGCGCAGGATGTCCTGCAGGATCTCGCTGTTGGCCACGCATTTCGTCCCGTGAACGGCGTGATAGCCAGGCATCACGCACTTGCTGCCCGTCAGCCGGATCATCGCCTCGTGGGGCATCAGGATTTCCTCCATCAGTTCCTTCTCCTCTGCATCGCCGCCACCGCCGTAGCCGAGGTAGTGCTTCGAACAGGCCCCCACGCCCCGCTTCAGGTCGCCCTGCTGCAGGCCGCGCACAAAGGCCGTACCCATTACCGCCGACAGATAGCCGTCCTCGCCATACGACTCCTCCAGACGATTGAAGGAGGGCACGCGACACACATCGACCATCGGCGAGAGAGCCAGCACACCACCCATCTTGCGCATCAGGGTGCTCGTCTGGCGGGTCTTCAGTTCTGCCAGTTCGGGATTAAACGAGCAGGCCTGTCCGATCTGCTGCGGATAGATGGTGGCCCCAAGGGTGTTGACGCCCGACAGCACTTCCTCGTGCATCAAGGCCGGGATGCCGTTGGGCGTGTGGTTCATCAGCCAGTCCTGCACGGCTGCCACACGGTCACGCAACTCGTTGGGGTCGCGGGGCTGCTGCATCGCAAACTGCGAGAAGTGGCCGATGCCGAAGGGAATCAGTTCGCGGCACTTGGCCGTGTCCAGTTTGCCTTGCTCGTCGAAGAGGTCGTCCATATACATACTCCTCAACTGGGCGATGCGCTCTTCCTGCGGCATCTTGGCGTAGAGTTCATTCACTTGCTGTTCCATATCCATCTTTTCTTCACAACCTGTCACAAACAGCGTCATACTGCCGATACAGGCCATCAGTCCTTTTTGAATGTATTTACCCATATTCCTTAGTGATAATGCGTTTATAATTTGATTGCTGCCGGTTTCAGCATCGGCGACTGAGCCTTCAGCGTGCCCTTGCCCTTCACCACCACGAGGCACTTGCCGAAGAAGGCCTTGCGCTGCGGTGCCTTGAAGTTCTCCATCGAGGTCTGGCAGCCGTTGTCGGTGCCGATGATCTCTGCGTCGCTGTCGAAGTAGACCTGATCCTCGGCCCACGGACAGAGGTTGCCGTCCTTGTCGACCACCTCCACACAGACGAAGGTGGTCTCCTTGCCCTGATAGTCTACCGAGAGGTGGAGATGGTCTGCCTGACCTGCGGTCTTGATCGTCTGTTCGCAGACGGTCTTGCCGTCCTTGCGACTCACGGCCTTCACCTCGCCCGGCTCATACTTCACCCGCCAGCCGACGTGATACTCCGTGCAGAGTCCGGCCTTCCAGCCGTCAGCAGCAGGTTCGGTCTTCCTCTTCACCTCCTGGCTCTTGCCGTTGATGAACAGTTCCACCTCGTCGGCATTGTTGAAGTAGCACCACATATCGATCTCCTGCCCAGGCAGCCAGTTCCAGTGCGGGAAGAGGTGCAGCATCGGCTTCTGTGTCCATTCGCTCTGATACATATAATAGGTGTCTTTCGGGAAGCCCGCCAGGTCGATGATGCCGAAGTAACTGCTGCGGGCGGGGAAGCCGTAGGGCGTGGGCTCGCCGATGTAGTCAAAACCCGTCCAGATATACTGTCCGCCGACATACGGCGTGTGCTTCACCACGTCCCACGTCTCTTCGTGCGTCGAACTCCACGAGGCGTGCATATTGTCGTAGGCCGAACACATATACGAGGGATCGGTATAGGGCAGCCACCACTCCTTGGGAGCCTTATAGACGGTGTCCGACGGCATCATATAGAAGCCGCGCGTCTGCAGGGCCGATACGCTCTCTGAGAAGATGAACGGCTTGCCGGGGAAGTTCTGCGGCACGTCCTTCACCCACTGGTGGTGATAGTTGAAGCCGATCAGGTCGATGGCCCCGCTCTTGAAGAGGTGGTTGTTGGGCGACGGCTCGTTGCAGCCCGACGTGACAGGCCGTGAGGTGTCGTAGCGCTTCACGATCTCCGCCAGATGCCGCGTCAGGAGCGACTGCACGCTCAGTTCGCCCTCCTTGGCGAGTGTCGAGGCGTCGTGCCCTGCATTCAGGATCAGGTTGGCCTGCTCCAAGGTCAGCGTGTCGGCCTCAGCCGAAGACCACTGCTCCAGCACTTCATTGCCGATCGACCACATCAGGATGCTCGGGTGGTTACGGTCACGCAACAGCAGGTCGCTCAAGTCGCGCTCGTGCCACTCGTCGAAGAAGCGGGCATAGTCGTTCTGCGTCTTCTTGCGGCGCCACATATCGAAACTCTCGTCCATCACGATCAGTCCCATCGTGTCGCACATCGCCAACAGTTCCGGGGCGGGAGGATTGTGCGATGAACGGATCGAGTTCACACCCATCGCCTTCAGTTTCGTCAACTTACGGTGCAGCGCGTCCTCATTCAGGGCGGCTCCTAAGCAGCCGAAGTCGTGATGCTCGCAGACACCGTTGAGTTTGAAGTTCTTGCCGTTCAGCCAGAAGCCCGACTGTGCATCAAACCTGAAGGAGCGGAAGCCAGTGGTGGTCTCGTAGGTGTCTACCACCTTGCCACCCACTTTCACCTGTGTGCGAACCTTATATATATTTGGAGTCTCACAACTCCAGAGCAGCGGTTTGCTCACGGTGATGGCCGACTTCAGGCCCTTCGAGCGACCGACCACCTTGCCGTTGGGGTCGATCAGGGTGTTCTCCACCGCTCCTTGTCCCTCCAGCGTCACCTCAATATTCGCCTTGCCCTTACCCTTGGCGACGGTTGTCTGCACGTTCGTGCCCCAGTGGGCCACGTGTATGGGTGCCGTCTTCGTCAGCCAGACGTGGCGATAGATGCCGCAACCCGAATACCAGCGAGAGTTCGGCTGATCCGAGTTGTCCACCTTCACCGCCACCACGTTCTCGCCCTCGCGGACATACGGCGTGATGTCATATTCAAAACTGGAATACCCATAAGGCCTGAATCCCACCTTCTCCCCATTCACGAATACGGTAGAGTTCATATACACCCCGTCAAACTCCAGAAACACCCGGTCCCGTGCGCTGTCGTATTTCGACAGCGTAAAGTGTTTCCGATACCACCCGATACCCCCAGGCAGCGCTCCCCCACCCGCTCCGCTGGGATTGCCAGCATAGAAGTCGCCCTCTATCGCCCAGTCGTGCGGCACGTCGAGCCGCCGCCACCACGAGTCGTTATACGCCGCCTCCGCCATCTGCGCCGAGTCGGCCAGCACGAAGCGCCAGTCCTTATCGAAACATTGTCTCTCACGCGCCTGTGCAGTCAGTCCCGTCAGGACTGCCGCAAACACCAATAATCCTTTCTTAATCTTCATCTTTCAGATATTTATAGTTTTATGGATGCAAAGATACAACTTTTTTCCCATTTCCCGTTGATTGTTGCCATTTATTTTTCTCACGAAGGGTTTCTCTGAGTTTACCGGCACCAAAGTCGGAGTTTAAGTGACGGATGAAGAAAAATCCCCAGCCGAAGTGGCTGGGGATTATTGTTGTGTGTTAGAGTTCTACGCTCACGGCCTTGCCGCTATACTGAACCAACTTGCCCTCGGGATTGTCGAGGTTCAGGGGCTTCGGGGCGTCCTTCGAGATGAGGACAACGTTGAAGCGACGCTGCTTCAGCATACCGGGGAACTGACCCTTGCGGGCACCGAAGGTAACCCGGCGGGCTGCATCGTCGTAGGTGATGTCGATGGTGGCATACTTGCCCTTCTCGTAGTTGTAGTTCGTACCCTCGTCCTCGTAGAGTTGGAACGTGCCGTCCTGTCCTGCGTAGACGTAGAGGTTGATGAGTTCTGCGGGCTTCTCGTCGCTCCACTCCATCTCGGGGCCGAAGGGGATGATGGCTCCCTCGCGGACGTAGACGGGGATGCACTCATACGGGGCATCGACCACGAGGCTCTGTCCGCCCTCGATATAGTCGCCCGTGTAGAGGTCGTACCAGCCGCACTGCTCGGGGAAGTAGACTGAGCGGTTGCGAGCCTTGTAGTAGCCGACGGGGCAGGCCATCAGGGCGGGGCCGAACATCCACTGGTTGCCGATATTCTCGACGTTCTTGTCGCCGTTGAAGTCCATCACGAGGGCACGCATCAGGGTGTAGTCCTTGAAGTGGGCCCAGCCAGCCATCGAGTAGAGATAAGGCATCAGACGGTAGCGCAGTTTGTCGTAGTAGACGAACGACTTGTAGGCGGGGTGGTTGTCGGGGGCGATGTTCCAAATCTCGCGCAGCGGCCACTGGCCGTGACTGCGGAAGAGGGGGATGAAGGCACCGAACTGGTTCCAGCGGGTCTGCAACTCGCGCCACTCCTTCAGGTCTTCGTTCTCCACGCCTGTCTTGTCATAGACCTGCTGGGCAGCCACGTAGCGGTTCTCCACGCAGAAGCCGCCCTGATCCATACCCCAGAAGGGGATGCCCGACATCGAGTAGTTCAGGCCAGCCGTCATCTGGGCGCGCATATCCTCCCAGCGGGTGCCGATATCGCCGCTCCACGTAGCCGTAGAGAAGCGCTGCTCGCCAGCGAAGCCGCTACGGGTGAGCAAGAAGACGCGCGGCTCGTTGGCCTTGCCCTTATAGACCGAACGCTGACCGTTGTAGATGGCGTCGGCATTGACGGTGGAGTAGGCATTGAAGTACTCGGTAGAGGTGCCGAGGGCGGTCGGGCCGCAGAGGGCCTTGCGATACCACATCGGGGTGCAGTCGCGCACGTTCGGTTCGGAGGCATCCATCCACCAGGCATCGACACCGGCTACACCTTTCTTATTATATTTAGAATAGAGGTTCTCGTCCATCTGGCGCCAGAACATCTTGCGGGCACCGGCATCGTAGGCATCGTAGAACGAGCCGCGGAAGCCGAGCCAGTCGTGGATGTTGTCCTTGATGGCCTGATGGTACATCCAGCCGTTCTTGTCGAGTTCCTTGTAGTTGTCGACGGTATCGTAGAACTTGGGCCATACGCTGATCATAAAGCGGCCATGCATCTGGTGAACGCTGTCGAGCATAGCCTGCGGATTAGGATAGCGCGAGGCCTCGAAGGTATGGTCGCCCCAGGAGTCGAGTTTCCAGTAGTTCCAGTCCTGCACGATGTTGTCGACGGGGATATGGCGCTTGCGGAACTCAGCGAGGTTGCTCTCGATGTCGAGCGACGACTGATAGCGCTCACGGCTCTGCCAGAAGCCGAGCACCCACTTCGGATAGAGGCTGGCCTTACCCGTCAGCGTGCGGTAGCCGGAGATGACCTCGTCGAAGTTCTTACCGGCGATGAAGTAGTAGTCCATATCCTTGGTCATCTCGCTCCAGATGCTCAGTTTGCCGCGCTCCTCGGCACTGCGGGGCTCAGCGACGCGTAGGCCGCAATAGGCCTCGCCGCCGTCGGGCTGCCACTCGATACGCAACTGGGCCTTCTTGCCCTTCGGCAGATCAGCCGTGAACTTGAAGGTGTTGGGGTTCCAAGCCGTACGCCAACGCTCGGGCACCACCTCACGGCCATCGATGTAGACCTTCACGTAGCCGGAGTAATAGAGGATGAACTGATAGTTGTCCTTCTTGCCGGCGCAGCAGGGCTTGCCGCAGCAGGCGGTCTCAAGGAAACCCTCGTAGGTGACGTTGGCGCCCTGCAGGTTGAAGCCCTGCGGGAGGTTCTTGATGCCGCCGTTGTCGGTCTTCACGGCAATCTCGCTGGTAGCGGGGAAGGCATACTCGAAGTAGATGCTGTCCTCGTCGCGGACGAGTTTCTTGGCATTCTTATCAATATAGGTACCCGTTAGGTGGCCTTCCCTACCCTGCTTGTCGTAGAGTTTGAAGGCACGGTTCAGTTGCAGATAGTCGTTGGGATTGCCGAAGCGGCAGTAACTGTAGGAGTCCCACAGGATGCCGTAGTTCTTGTTGGAGAGGACGAACGGGATCGAGACCTTGGTGTTATACTGGAAGAGGTCTTCGTTCTTGCCCTTCATATTGAACTCCTCGCTCTGGTGCTGGCCGAGGCCGTAGAAGGCTTCATCATCGGGCGAGTCGAACTTCATCTGCCAGGTGAGGCCGTGCTTCATCTCCTCGGTGATGGCGGGGCCGCCCTTCAGGCCGTACTCACGCTCAGGCACCGTGAAGTTCTTGAACTGCTTGCCGTCCTTCGCCTCCTTCAGCAACTGGTTGCCGTCAGCATCGAAGAAGGTCACTTCGCCCGTCGCCTTATCAACCACGGCCTTCACATTCTTAGCCTTTACTACGACCGTCTCGCCCTCCTCGCTCACCGTATAACTGTTCTTCGCGGGTGCCGTCTGGGGCACGATCATCAGCGATGCTGACTTCTGGGGCAGCGCGTCGTCCGACGTAGCCCTGACACGGATAATGTTGTCGTTCATTACTTCGAGACGTATCACCTTGGCTTGTCCGCCGTCGGGTTTGATCGTCACGCTATTTCCAATTGTCTGCACGTCTGCCGCACTGGCCATACCGGCCATCAGCAGTGCAGACACCATTAGTGTTAGTTTTTTCATTGCTAATATTTAAATTATTGTATTACTCGTCTTCCACCATCACGGCCTCCTCCACTTCGACATCGTCGGCACAAGGCAGTTCGATGACGAACACAGAGCCGCCGCCGTGGTTCTCCTCAGCGCGGATGGTGCCGTGATGATCCATCACGATGTCGAACACCAGATGGAGGTTGGGTGAGTCATCGTCGCCGATAATCTCCTCGAAGAGGTTCGACTTCATCTCGTCGGGGATGCCCACGCCGCTGTCGGCCACCTTCACGACGGCCTTGTCCTGATCCTTCTCCACGAAGACCTTCACCTTGGTGTTGCTCGGCGAGAAGGTAATGGAGTTCGCCAGCAGGATATCCATCAACTGGCGGAGCCGCTGCCTGTCGCCCATCACCTCCAGCACGTCGACGAAGGGGAAGTAGGAGAGTCGGATCTTCTTGTCAGCGGGTATCTTGAACTCGTCGCAGGCCTCACGGAACAGTTGAACCAGGTTGACACGCTCGAACTGAACCTTCTGGGCCTCGACAGCCCCGTCGTCGCCAGCCACGAAGACCTTCGACTCGCTCTCCGACTGCAATTTCTTCTTCATCTCGCTCATCCAGTGCTTCTTCTCCGTCTCGCTGCGCAGCCGCTCCAGTTGCATCCGCTCGGTCTGCTGCTTCAGGAAACGCTTGCGCCACCACCAGGCCACACCGGCGATGATGAGCATATAGAGCAGGATCATCCAGCGCGTACGCCACAACGACGGGCGGATGGTGATCTCCAACTGGCTCTCGTTGTCGCCCAGCGAGCCGTCTTCCTTCAGGATGCGCACACAGAGAATATAGGAACCTGCGCGCAAGGAGTTGAAGGTGATGTTCGGGTTCAGTTCCGAGGTCTTCACCCAGTTATCGTTGAAGCCCTCCAACTTATAGGCGAAGCGCTTCTGATTGTTGATCTCCACCTCATCCGTTGCCAACTGGATGGTGAACTGGTCGCTGAAGCGGAGGGTAATCTCGCGGCACACGTCAAGAGCCTCTTCGAGGATGACACGCCCGTCGAACTCCTTGCCGACCTCCACGTTTTGGTCGAATATCTGGAGGCCGCTGAAGATGGGTTTCTCCTTGCTCTTCTCGTCCTGCAGCAGGGCGGGGTTGATGATGTCGAGACCGCCCTGTCCGCCCACGAGCACCTTGCCGTCGCGCGTCAGCCAAGTGCTGCGCTGGTTATAGACGGCCTTCTGCAGACCGTCGCGGCTGTTGAAACTGCGGATGTTGAACTGCCACGTGCCGTCTTCCTGCTTGATCGGTGAGATGTTCGAGATGCCGTGATCCGTCACAGCCCAGATGGTATGCTTCTTGTCCTCCAGAATGGAGTTGATGCCCGAGCCGAAGAGGCCGTCGGTCATATCGATGAGTTTCTGGAACTTCGTCTTGGGATCGTAGACAATCAGTCCCACGTTGGAGCCATGCCAGACGAGGCCACGACTGTCTTCAATCACGTAGTTCGTCGAACCGGCGTTGGTCGGAACGTTGGGGTTTTCAGGTATGACCTGATTGATGAGTTGACGGCTTACGGGGTTCACCAGCGAGTAGAACTGGCTTCCGCCCACCATCAGCCAGCCTTTCTTCGTCCACTCGACGGAGGTCAGGTAGTCGCTGGGTATCTTCGTGTTCTTCGTGTCCCAGGTGACGAACTTCTTGGTCTTGGGGTCGAACATCTGCAAGCCGCCGCCGAGGGTGCTGAACCAGATGCGGTTCCACTTATCCTCCGTCAGGGCCCAGACGCTGTTGTTGGCCAGACCGCCGGGAGAAGCCTGATAGTTCACCACCGACACCTGCGTGGGATTACCGCCCGAGGGGATGCAGTGGGTCATACCGCCGTTATAGGAGCCAAACCACATGGTGCCGTCGCTGGCTGCCCAGGAGCCTACCACGATGTTGCTGGTCATCGCGCTGTTGTCCTTCGTGATGCGGTTCACCACCTCGTCGGTCTTGGGGTTATAGACGATGATACCGGCTTCATTGCTGCCCACCCAGTAGTTGCCGTACTTGTCTTCGCAGACGGTGTTGATGTCTCCCAGTTCCACACTCCGCAGGCTCGACAGGCCAGCCACGTACTGGTTGAGACCGTTCTTATAGGTACCAATCCAGATACTGCCGTCGCTCGACTTGTAGATGTTGCGGAGCGTATTGTCGCTAATCGTCGTCTCGTCGTACTTGTTGTTCTTGAACTGCTTCCACTGCTTGCTCTTCAGGTCTACCACGATCAGTCCCTCGTGGTCGCAAGTCAGCCATAGCCAGTTATTCTCGTCCACAAGCGCATTCCATACCATCAGCGGGCCGGGCACACCCTCGATGCCCTGGGCGGCAAAGAAGTCCTCAATCTTGGAGAACCATCTCTTCTCCTTACGGAGGAAGACGCAGGTATGGTCGAGCACCTGACACCAGAAGTTGTTCTCCTTATCGATATAGAGGCGGTACTCCTGGTTCTCGATGCCGATGTTGTCGTGCATCCACTTGTCCGTCCAGTCGACCTCGCCCTTGTCGCCGTTCAGGCAGACCAGTTCGCCGTTGTTCGTAGCCACAACGAGCCAGTCGCCCATCTCCGCCACCGTCGAGATACCGTAGGAGGGGTTATACTCATTACTGCCGTAGCCCAACTTAATCTTCACAATCTTCTTGTCGCCCTTGGCCTTGGGGTGATAGCAGTAGATGGCCTTCTCGAAGTCCTTCACCCAGATGTTCTTCTTCGAGTCAATGTGGAGCCACTCCACATTGCAGTCGATACCCAGTTTGGCCAGTTCCCGCGAGGCATTGCGCTCGAAGGTCTCCGTCACGGGGTCGTAGACGCAGTAGTTCATTCCCTGGCGCATCCACAAGCGGCCATCAGCAGCCTCATAGATACGGTCGGTATAGTTGTCGCGCATCGTCGTGGTGTCGCGCTTGTTGCTATAGTAAGTCTTCACTCGGTAGCCATCGTAGCGGTTCAGCCCGTAAGGCGTGCCGATCCACACGAAGCCGTGCGAATCCTTGAAGATACAGTTCACCTGCGAACTCGACAGACCGTTTGGCGTATCCAGCCGACGGAACTTCATATCGGGTATCAAGTTTGTCTGAGCCATTGCACCTGCGCAAAGCCCCCACAACATCATCATCAAAAGTCTCTTCATACCTATATAGGTTTTTAATTGGGTACAAATGTACGCATCTTTTTTGAATTACGCAAATATTTGGCAAAATATTTGGCAATTACGATAACTTTTCGTAATTTTGCGCAGTAATTCTGATAACTATCAATATGCTTATTGGCCATCGGCTTAAAACCACCCTCCTGACGGCAGTCCTACTCTCCGGCGCCTCACTGCTCCATGCACAGCAACAGATGTGCAGGGACAGCGTTGAGCACAAACGGCTGCAGAAGGCGATGTGGGATGCCTGCGGACAGGACGACAAGCAGAAGGTGTACGACGCCTGCAAGGCCTATCAGGCACACGCCAGCCAGGAGGACGACCTCGACGCCTACTACAACGCATGGGTGTGCGGCATCGTCTACAACCTCGACCACATGAACATCTACGACGCCTACCACATCACGCAGACAATGAAGGAAGACCTGCTGCACGGCAGGGGCGGCAAGGACGAGCAGTTCCTCGCTCCAAACATGCTGGGACAGGTGTACAATGCCTGCGGCAACATCTCAGGCGCCATCAGCGAGTTCAAAAAGGCCGTCGAACTCATCAAGGGCACGAAATACGAGGCTACGGGCCTGGGCACCCTCTACTTAGGGATGGCGCATATCTATATCAACTCGAAACTTGAGAAATCCATGCATTGGATCGATGAGGACATCAAGGAGGCCAAGCGCCATCCGGAGTTGCCGCGCTACTACCGCAACCTGGCCAACGCCCACGCCTTCAAGGCGATGCTCTATTTCAAACTCCGTCAGATCGACCAGTTCTGGGCGTGCCAAAGACTGGCCAGAGACTACGAATCGAAGAACCAGTCGGGCAGTTCAGGCTCCTTTATGCCTTATCTCGACATCTATGAGAAAGCACTCAACGGCCAGATGCCCGAAGCCCTCGAGGCCATCCAGAAGATTCCCAACCAGAAAGACCGCTATATCCTGCGATGCGACATTTTCCGCCACATCGGCGACGATGACAAGGCCTTCAACGCCCAGCGCAAACTGATGCACATCCGCGACTCCATCACCGGTCTGATGATCGCTGAGAACATCGAGAACATGGAGGAAGAGATGGCACTCCTGAAGGGCAAGCAGGCAGCCACCGTGCGCACCGTGATCATACTCGTCATCGCCGTCATTCTGGCCCTGCTGCTGAGCATTGCCCTGCTGGCCAACATCATCAACCGCAGGAAATATCAGAAAGACCTGCTGGAGAAAAACCGCCAACTGAGCGACGCCAACGAGAAGGTGACTGCCGCCGACCGAATGAAGACCGAATTCATCCGCAATGTCAGCCACGAGATACGCACGCCGCTCAACATTATCAACGGATTCTCGCAGGTGATCACCGCCAGCGGAACCGTTCTCGACGAGCAGGAACGGCAGCAGATAGCCGACACCATCGAGGAGAATACCCAGCACATCACCTCGCTCGTGAACAAGATGCTGGCCCTGGCCGACGAGGACACCAAGAACATCCTGGAGGGCGTGACCGACACCGACTACCAGAGCGTCTGCCACCAGGCCATCGCCGATATGCCCAAGACCGACCCCACCCGCGTGAAGGTCGGACTCCAGATAGCCGACGATGCACCCGCCACGATACAGACCAACGGCAGCAGCCTGAAACGTATGCTCGACTGTCTGCTGGAGAACGCCGTGAAGTTCACGGAGCAGGGGCACATCACGCTCTGCTGCCGGGATGCAGACGGCACGAATATACAGTTCATCGTCGAGGACACCGGCTGCGGCATCAGTCCCGAAGACGCCCAGCACATCTTCGAGCGGTTCACCAAGGTCGACAACTTCAAGGAGGGTCTCGGCCTCGGACTGGCCTACTGCCGCGAGACAGCACAGAAACTGGGCGGAAGCCTCACACTCGATCCCGACTACCACGGGGGCTGCCGCTTCACACTCACACTACCAATCAAACAACAAAAATCATAAAACAATTATGCAACAAACAGAACAGGGTAGCAAGTCCTACCTCATCAGTATTGTGATGGTCGCCGTACTCGGCGGCCTGCTCTTCGGTTATGATACCGCTGTGATCTCTGGAGCCGAAAAGGGACTCCAGGCGTTTTTTATGGAAGCCAAAGACTTCGCCTACACCGACGGCTGGCACGGCTTCACCTCTGCCTCGGCCCTCATCGGCTGTATCATCGGCTCGGCCCTCTCCGGCTTTCTGGCCACCAACTTGGGCCGTAAGAAGTCGCTCATCATCGCCGGCCTGCTGTTCTTCGTCTCGGCCCTCGGTTCGATGGATCCCGAGTTCCTGTTCTTCGAGTATGGACAGCCCACTTACTCACTGCTCATTATGTTCAACATCTACCGTGTTATCGGCGGTATCGGCGTAGGTCTGGCCTCTGCCATCTGCCCGATGTATATCGGCGAGGTAGCCCCCTCTAATATAAGAGGTATGCTCGTTTCGTGGAACCAGTTTGCCATCATCTTCGGTCAGTTGGTGGTCTACTTCGTCAACTTCTTCATCCTGGGCGACCACATCCAGCCGCTCGTCGAGGAGATGGGTAAGGGCATCGCCGCCATCAATCCCGCAGCCCAGTGGACGGTCACTACAGGCTGGCGCTATATGTTCGGAAGCGAGGCTGTGCCCGCAGGACTCTTCGCCCTGCTCATCTGCTTCGTGCCTGAGACACCGCGCTACCTCGTATCGATAGGTCAGGATCAGAAGGCCCTCGGCATCCTGTCGAAGATCAACGGCTCTTCACGTGCAGCCCAGATCCTGCAGGATATCAAGGACACGATGATAGTCAAGACCGAGAAACTGATGACCTACGGCTTTATGTGTATCTTCATCGGTATCATGCTCAGCGTGTTCCAGCAGGCTGTGGGTATCAACGCCGTGCTCTACTACGCACCACGCATCTTCGGCGATATGGGTATGGAGAACCCGATGGTCATCACCGTCTTTATGGGTGTCGTGAATATCCTGTTCACCCTCGTAGCCATCTTCACCGTCGAGAAGTGGGGCCGCAAGCCGCTGCTCATCTACGGCTCACTGGGTATGGCCATCGGTGCCTTCGGCGTTGCCCTCACCTTCGGCCACGCTGGCCTTGAGTTCGTGACAGCCGCCTCTATTATGGTCTACGCCGCCTCGTTTATGTTCTCGTGGGGTCCCATCTGCTGGGTACTCATTGCCGAGATATTCCCCAACACCATCCGTGGCGGTGCCGTGGCCATCGCTGTGGCCTTCCAGTGGATTTTCAACTTCATCGTCTCCAGTACCTTCGTGCCGATGTTCAATATGCACCTGACTGAGGGCGACGACTTCGGCCACTGGTTCACCTACGGTCTCTATGGTATCATCTGTGTCATCGCAGCCCTCTTCGTATGGAAACTCGTGCCCGAGACCAAGGGCAAGACCCTCGAGGATATGACCCAACTCTGGAAGAATCGCAAATAATCTTCATTATAAAAGCCCGCTGACCGGCGGGCTTTTTTAATTGTCTTATTTTCTCGAAGAAGTGTCGCGGATGACAAGTTTCTGGGGAACGATCTCACGATAGATCTTGGTGTCACCGGAAATATTCTTCAGGAGGAGTTGGCAGGCGGTCTGGCCCATCAGGTGCGACTGGTCCTCGATGGCCGACATACGGGGCGTGACGTACTGAGCGTGCTGATCGTCGGTGAAGCCGATGAGGGCAACGTCCTCGGGGATACGGAGTCCCTGCTGCTTGATAGCCGTAAAGGCGGCGAAGGTGATGATGTCGTTGAAAGCAAGGATGGCATCGGGGCGGTTCTCCTGCTGTAAAAGGCGGGTGGCGGCCTCAAGGGCCCACTGGTAGTCGATCTTCTCGCAGACCACGAGGGAGCGATCGATGGGGATGCGATTCTCACGAAGCGCTTCCAAGTAGCCGTGCTTACGGCGACGCACCATATCGAGGTGGTTGGGGCCTCCAATGAAGGCAATGCGGCGACTGCCAGTATCTATCAGGTGCTGCGTGGCCTGCTGGGCGGCCTCATCACCATTGGCAGTAACGCTGGAGAAACGATCGGTCAGACAGGTACGCCCGAAAAAGACAAGGGGGATGCCCATCGACGAGATTTCCTCGAAGTGGCTGTAGTCGGTGGTACTCTGGGCGAGACAGGCGATGATGCCTTCTACGTGAAGACTGATGAAGTTGTCGATGGTACGCACTTCGGCCTGGCTGTCCTCGTGGGTGTTGGCACTAATGACGGAGTAGCCCGCCTTGCGGGCCTCATCCTCGATGCCGTCGAGCACGGCTGCGTAATAATGGGTGACGAGATTAGGGACTACCACGCCGATAATCCTCGGGGCTTCCTTCCGGAGGCTCTGGGCAAAGGGATTCGGACGATAGTTCATCTTCTTGGCCAAATTCTTGACCCGTTCCTGCATATCCTGCCCAATTTCAGGGCTGTTGCGCAGGGCCCGGCTGACGGTTGCTATACTGACGCCTAACTCGCGAGCCAGGTCTTTCAGCGACGTCCTGTGTTTGTTTCCTGCCATAGTTGATACGTTATTTACGGGTGCAAATTTACAAAGAATCTGCGAATTACGCAAACGTTTACGTGTTTTTTTGAGCCTCTACTGATACAATATGTCGAAATAATGCGTACCTTTGCACCCAGAATGAGTAATGAATAGTTGATAATAAGTTAGTTAGAAAGAAGAGCCAAGACTGTCGAGATGACACTCTTGGTTTTTTTGTTCTTAGAAGGTCATACGCACCATGAAGCGAACGCCGTGCTTGTGGGCCGTAGGCAGTTCGTTGTAATTCATACGGCGCACATACTCCACGTGAATCAGTTTGAAGATGTTGTGGATGCCGAGGGAGATCTCCCAATAGGGCTTCTTCGGGTCGATGACGTAGGAACCAGCGGGGAAGTACATCACGATCGGATTGCCGACGTTGTAGGGTGCGTAGGGGTTGTTCTTGTCGGAGAGTTCGCCCCAGAGGCAGCGCACGCCAATCCACTCACGCCACTTCAACTTCTTCAGCAGCGGGATACGGTTGAACAGTTTGCCGTTGAGATCCCAGTAGAGGAGGCCGGCCACATAGCGATCGGTGGGGAACTCCATATTGTTGATGGCCTCGAAGGTGTAGTCCTGGACGATGTACGACAGGTTGGTCTCGGGCATACAGAGCAGGGGGAAGGGCATCTTCTCCCACTGGATACCACCCTTGACCTTCAGGTCGACCTTACCCCAACTGTTGAGCCAGAAGCGCTTGTAGATGCTGGCCTCGGTGAGGTTGTAACTATAGTCGCCGCCCAGCAGGTTCTTGATGCCCAGACGATGGCTGACGGTGAAGACGGGCGCATCGAGGTTGATGGGCAAACGGCGCTGCTTGGTGTTGATGAAGGTCTCACCAGGGGCAAAACGCAGTTCGGCGAAGAGTTCGGTGGTGCGGATCTTGCGCGAGGCAGCGGGATTAAGCACGCGGTCCTCATTGGGCTGCATTCGAGGCACGGGATTCGACCAGTTGGTCCAGTCATCAGGATTGGCACTCTCCGACATCGGGATGAAGAAGAGATTACCAGCCGCCTCGTTCTCCTCGGTCTTCACCTGGACGGTGGTGGTGAAGCCCCAGTCCTCCTCACGCTGGAAGGTGAGCGACTGGCGGTTGTAGAACTGCATCATATCAACCGTCGTCCACTTGAATGCCGTGAAGACATTATCCTTATCCGTACGCATAAACTTGTCGGAAGGTGACTCGATGTCGTAACTCGACGAGAAGGTGAGCGTGCGGATGGGGAACTCGCGGGGCAGGTACTCCTTCTTGTTGAACGACCAGATGAGGTCGCCCTTATAGTAGGTCTTGTGGGAGTCCAAGCCTCGGGCGACATAGCCTCGGACAAAGAGGTTGGAGTCGAGATTGGCCGTCGACTGGGCCGAGAGGCGGAAGCGATAGCCGTCGATGAAGTTCTTCGAGACGATGGTATTGACGGGGCCGATATCGACCTTGCTGGGATGATCCTTCGAGCCGGTCTCGACGAAGTTCTCAATGAGGGCCTTCAGTCCGAAGATGATGTACTTGAAGCCCTTGATCTGCTCGATGCCGTGGATGAACTGATCCATAGAACTCTCGCTCTTGGTCAGTTCCACCTGTCGGTACTGCGCCCAGAAGTCGTCGCCGCGCATCATCGCGTTGACGTCCTTCACCTCCTTCTTCTTGCCCTTGAAGAGTTGGCGGGGCAGTTCGTCGAAGGCGTGGTCGGTGATGCGGGTATTGCGGATGACAGCGAAACTATGCAGGAAACTGGCCATCTTGAGTTCGGTGAACATATCGTCGACGGAGAGCACCCACTCGCCGTTGGGCAACTGTCTGAACTCCTGCACGATCTGCATATTCTCCACGAAGTTGACGTCGCTCTTCTTGGGGATGGTCATCTCGCAGCGCTTCACCTGCCAACTGCTGTCGGCCAGGATGTAGAGGTCGCCACGGAAACCGAAGTCCTGCTGATTGTTGGGCAGGAAGTGGAGGTGGAAGCACTTATCCTTGTCCACATAGACGGTATCCTCGATATAATAGCGATAGAAGGAGATGGCCCCAGAGCCGATGGGTGAGGTAAAGGGATACTGGAGCATACGGATCTGGTCTTCATAGATGTCGACATCGGTGAAGACGTCCTTCATCACGGTGTTCAGGATGTCACCCGTCTGCACGAGGTCGTTGATGCCCGTGGTGTTCATACCCTTGATGATGACCTTCTCGTCGTGAGGCTTCTTGCGGTAGACCTTCTGCGAGACGGTCTCATCGACGCTGACGGGCAGGATCATCTTGTTGTTGTAGGGACATATCTCCACCTGATCCACAAGCCATTGTTTCTTCTTGTACTTGGGATCCTCCATCATCTCGGGCGTGATGTCATTGACGGCCAGCGTCAGTTTCTGATATTTGTTGTACTGATAGTAGTCGTGGTTGTCGAGGTCGGTCGCCTTCTTAGCGGCCACCACCTTCTTCATCATCTCCACTGCGGGGTTGTTCTTACGGCTGTAACGGCCCTTACGGGTTTTCACGGTCACCTCCTTCAGCATCTTGTTGTCAGGTTTCAACTTTACGTAGTAATTGGCCTTCACGTTGGCGTTGACAGCCGATACGTGTTCAACATAGCCTACGGAACTGAAAGTGAGGGCCCAGCCATTGTGGCGTATGATCTTGTAATTGCCGTCGATGTCGGACACCACGCCGATGTTGTGCCCCTTATACTGCACGCTGGCAAAGGGAATCGGCTCGCCCGTCTGGGCATCAGTCACCTGGCCCGTAATCATCTGCTGGGCAGAGACAGTGAATAGTGAACAGTGAATAGTGAATAATAACACTATCAATCTCATCCACCCAAAAACATCATATATCCTATATCTCTTCACTTGATTCATCAACTATGAACTATTCACTAATCACTATTAACTATTAACTCCTCCAAATCAGTAATCACGCGGTCAGCCTGACGTTCATCCACAGGATCGTCCGTCCAACCCTCGCCCTTGAACCATACCGTTTGGCAGCCAGCCTTCTTGGCGGGCAGGATATCCTTGTCGATACTATCACCCACCACCGTCACGTCATCAGACTTCAGACCAAGAGCCTCCACACCTAAGGTGAAGATGCGAGGATCAGGCTTCCTGATGCCTACCACAGCCGACTCGATGATATGCTGGAAGATGCCGTCGAAGCCGAACTCGCGCAGCACGATGGCGATGTTGCCGTAGAAATTGCTGACGAGCACCATCGGATAGCGCTCCTTCAACGTCAGCAGCACCTCGCGGCTATGGATCGTCACCTGACGGGTACGGTCGTAGAGGTCATCGAGGACATCGGACATTGAACTATTCTCCTGCAAATAATCAAACTGGAGGCGAAGTTTCGTTTCCAGAGTCTTATAGAACGTAAAGTCAGGCTGAATGATGGGGTTCTTACCCAACGTGCGCTCCGCATAGACGTAGGCCTCGCGGAACTGCGCCTCGGTGACGGGCACCTGATGACGCTTATAGGCGTGCCAGATGACCTTACCCCAGTGATGTCCGCCCGTGTCGAGCGTCCCGCCATAATCGAATATATAGCCCTTCATTAGTTCTCCAGATATTTCTGTTGCATACTGCTGCACAACTTCTCGTGGGTGCTGTGCATATATAGATACATCGCCTGATAGACCGTCACCTCCAGCAGCGGCCACACCCAGGGGCAATCGAGCAGACACGTTATATAAATAAGGATTGCACGCGAGTTGAAAGTCAGCAGATTGGTAAACTTCATCAGCGGCAGGCTACCCTGACGGAAATCGTCGCGCAGGGCCTGCGGCATCTGAGCGGCATCCGACCAGCGTGCCTTCACCTTCTGGAAGAAAGTCTGGAAACGTGGGGTGCGCTTCTCCTGACTCTTACAGTAATTGGCGTAGTTGAAGTAATACAGACGGTCAAACCACTTCGACTTCGGCAGACTCTCGTAGATGGCCCGTTGCTGCTGATAGTTGTCGAGTTCGCTTCCCTCTTTGCCTAACAGGAAAAAGAGGTGAATCTGACGGTAGTAGTCGGCCAGCGAACTCTGGTTAGAGTGGCAATACAGCCCAGCCACCGCGCAGAGCAAGAAGCCCCAGATGCCCCACTGCCAGTCAGTGCCTGGAATGTTCTGGTTCCAGAGGCGGAAAACAATGGCCAGATAGATGGCGAAGAACCACACGTCGCCGGAGAAACCGTCGAGCACGCGGCCCAGGAGCGTCTTCTTACCCGTCAGGCGAGCCATCTGGCCGTCGGTGGAGTCGCAGAAGTTGGCGAGCATCAGCAGCAACACGCCGCAGAGGTTGTGCCACAGGTCAGTGTGATAGAACATAAAACCCGCCGCCACGCCAAAAAAGATGGAGACGATGGTTATCACGTTCGGATGGATATTAAACTTGTTCCAAAGCAAGGCAAAGGCGAGGCCGATGGGACGGGTGAAGTGGACGTCGAGCCACTCTTCCGTATCCTCTGACTTCATCGATACCTTTAACAATTCCTTAAATGTAGCCATATTCTTATTGCTTTTTTATCTTATTTACTATTTCCACGATGGCATCGGCAGCCTCCTCACGACAGCGGGAGAAACTGGGCCAGTCGTTGAAGTCGATGACGCAGTAGGAGCCGTCTTCCCTGACGATGCAGTCGCCGCCATAGATGCAGATGCCTACGGCTTCCGCCAGACGGGTCATTTGCTGTTGCAAGTCGCTGACATCGAAGGCGTAGTGATGCGCCTGGCCGTTGCGCTGCTCATCGTCGAACTTGGTCTGACCATCGTCCGTCGGATAGTAATAGCGGAAGAAGTCAGTCCCACGGACACCATAGAACTTGACGAGGTCGCCCACGACGTGGGCACTCACCGTATAGTTCTTGATGCCCCGCTGCTCCATCTCGCTGATCCGCTGGGCCAGTTGGTCGCGATCCTGGGCGAACACCACGTCTCCCCTACCCTGGGCAGCCGCATCGCCGCGCTTCAGCCAGTAGCCATCGGGGCCTTCCTGTGGAGGCATCGGCGTGCCGACGGACTCCATCAGGGCTTGCAGGCGGCTGCGGGCACAGTTCTCGATACCCTCGGGCGAGTTGATGACAGGGATGCCGAGCGTCTTCAAGCGCTCGAGCGTTTCCGGCAGGCGACCCATCGTCAGGATCAACTGAGGACTGCCCTCGCGGTGAGGCAATTCCTCTTCAGGAAACAACTCCACTTCGCAGTCCTGCCTCAGCAACCTCCCAGCCACCGCCGAAAGAATCGCCAGATCCTTCTCCACCGAATTCGGTGAATACCGCTCCGCCCGCTGTATCATCCACACCCTCATCGCTCTCAATCTCTCAATTTCTCAATCTCAAAAAGTCTTCCGCTTTCTGAATGTCGCTGGCGTGGTCAATATCAAGCACCTTCGAGAAAGGTTTAGCCTTCAGCCGCAAGCCGTCAGCAATCAGTGCCCGCTGGAAGTTGCGCATCCGGCTCTCCCCACGCTCTATGCAACGGCGCAGGGTATCGATAGAGCGGGGTGTCAACCCATAGATGCCACCGCTGATATAGCGAGGCTGCTCGCAGCGATCCTGGAAACCCGTAATCTGGAGATCGTCATCTGTGTTGACGTAGAGGGGTTTCTCGTCATCGATATAGTCGGTGACGCCCATCAGGCCATCAGCCTCGCCGCGCTCCACCAACTGGAGGAACTCTGCCACATAGGCCCCGAACTCCTCCTCGCGGAAGATGGTGTCGACGGTGGTCAACACAAAAGGGCCGTCGCCCAGCCAACGACTCAGTTCCCACATACTGTGCATACTGCTGGGCGTCGACTTGACAACAAACTTCAGGGGAACGTTCCCCTGCTGCTGAATCTCTTCGAGATGCTTTCTGACTTCGGTCATCTGCTCGTTACAGATGGCGACTATTTCGGTGGCCCCATTAGACATAAAGATGCGCAGCAGACGGTCTATCAACCGTTCGCCGCCCACCTCTACCAGGGGCTTCGGACTCTGAATCCCTTCCTGTGCGAGCCTCGATCCTTCGCCCGCCGCTATGATAGCATACTTCATAAGTGGCTGCAAAGGTAGGCATAATTTAGCACATACCGAAAACTTTTTAGATTAATTTATTTTTCTACTGACAATTTTTGAGTATCGATATCGCCCGAACCGCGTTTTTGTCCTTTATATTGTCCCAAATGTCCTTTGAGGGTGATATCGCCGGAACCCGTCAGTTGCGCATTGGCAGAGCGGCAGTCCTTCACGAAGTCGATAGTGATGTCGCCGGAGCCTTTCAATGCAACGCCCGTCGTCTGCACGTTCCACTGCTTCATCTTGATGTCGCCGGAGCCGATTAGCGACACATCCGAGGTCTGCGCCTCCAGACGGTCGATCTCGATGTCGCCGGAGCCGATCAGTTCGGTGGTGCAGTGGTCACAGATGATGTCTTCGAAGTTGACGTCGCCAGAGCCACGCAGCACGATGCTCATATTGTCGGTATCCACACGCTCACTGGCCTCAAAGTCGCCGGAGCCGTTCAGATGGAGGGCGGTCAGGTCGGGCGAGGTGACGTAGACCCCTACCTCATCATCGTCGAAGACCGAGATGTTCAGCACACCGATCTTGCCGCGATTACGCACGGTGAGTTGCTTGTCCTCCACCTCCGTCAGGATGTCGGCCACGATGTTCTTCGGGCCTTTCACCACCACGCTGAACGAGTCTGCCTGAGTGTAGTAGACCGTGGGTGAGCCGTTGATCCTGATGGTCTCGAATCCCTTCAGTCCTCGGTTCTCCGTGATTTGTTCACCCGGTGCGAGTTTCGAGGTCTCCCACTTCGTTACGCACGATGTCATTCCCATTGTCAGAGCCAGTACGCAACCAGCCATCAAAAGTTGTCTCTTGTTCATTGTTCTAAAGTCTTTTTGTTACGTTTCTGCCTGTTAGACGAAACGAAACTCCAAAAAGTTGCAGCCGCCCCCCAATTTTTCACTTTTCACTTCTCAAAGTGTTGCCAGTCCTTCATCGTGCGCCAGTTGCCGCCCCAGCGGAAGCCGTGTTGGATAAATAGACGATAGAGCAGGTCGCCCTTCACAATCTTATAGGGGTACGATTTCGTGCGGTCTGTATAGGCGGTGGCTGTGGCAGGCTCCACAATGCGTCTTCCTTTCTTATCCGTACGCACGTAAGGATTATAGAGCGTGTTGATGTCGACGGCCATTCCCATCGCGTGCTTCGAGAGTTTGGCGGTGCCCGAGACCTTGCGATAGCAGAAACTTGAGGTATTGTTGGCCCGCATCGACCGCTCGTCGTCAGCCCCATAGTCATCTATCAGACGGATACTCTCAATGGGATATTTTTGACGAAAGAGTTCACGGAAGATGTCGAGCAGATCCTGGGCGATGGCCTTGTTGCACACCATCTCGCCGACGTGTTCCCGTCCCTGAGCATCATAATGCGAGAGCCGCAGATAGCGCAGGTCTGAGCGCCTGACGCTGCAGCCTTCAGGATAGGAGCGGCCAAGCATCCGCTGAAACACGGAGTCGGGAATCGCCTGCGACATGAAAGTCTGGGCGGAAGAGGAGTGGGGAGTGAAAAGTAAGAAGTGAAAAGTGAAAAGTAGGCAAAGGAAGCGGCGCATAACGATATTATTCAAGGGGAAGTGTAAACCAGAATACGGAACCCGCACCCAGGGCTGACTGTACGCCCACCTGGCCACCCAGGTTCTCCACGTGCGACTTGACAACCGAGAGACCGAGACCCGTGCCGGGGATATACTCGTCGACCTTCACGAAACGCTCGAAAATGCGCTCCTGGTCTTCCTCGGCGATACCCTTTCCGGTGTCGCTGACCATCACTCTGACCTGCTCGGCCTCCACCTCGTAACTGAGGGTGATACACCCCTCGGTGGTGAACTTCACGGCGTTCTGCACCAGGTTGTCGAGCACCTCCAGCAGTTTGTCGCGGTCGCTCTTCACCTCCAGCCGTTCCCTCGGGCACTCTGCTACCATCTGTATGTTGGTGGTCGGCTGATAGGTCTCCACCATCTGCTGCAGCACCTGGTTCAGGTCGATCTTCGCCATCAGCAGGCTCTTGGCACCCGCCTCGATCTTCGACATGCTCACCAGGCCGTCGATGATACGCAGCAACTTGCGGTTGTTGTTCTGTATCTCCGTAATCAACTGGGCACGGTCTTCCTCGCTCTGCACCACAGGCAGCAGGTCGGCAAAGCCCACGATGGCATTGAGCGGCGTACGGATCTCGTGACCCATATTGGCCAGGAAGGCGGTCTTCAGGCGGTCGCTCTCCTCTGCCTTGTTACGGGCCTGGATCAGTGAGGCTTCAAGATCCTTACGGTCGTCCACACGCATCGAGGTACCCACAATCTGCGTCGGTTTGCCGTCGGCATCGCGGTCAACGACGGTGGCATAACTTTCTTCCCAGTAGGAAGAACCGCTGCGCCTGTTGAGCACCTGGTACTCCTGATGGTAGGTATCAGTCCGCCCCTCCACGATGTCGCTGAATGCCTGGTTCACGTGGTCTACGTCGGCCGGCGCGATGCAGGTCAGCGTCTGCTGATAGGTCTCATCGTCGTCGGGCACGTAACTGCTGATGCCCTCGCGGAAGTCATTCTCATAAGAGAAGGTGTTCGACTTCGAGTCCCAGCGCCAGATGGCTATCTTCATCGCCTTCAGCACGAACTCGTACTCCACGTTGTTGTGCTTGATGCGGTCTATCTCCTCCAGTTCCTGCCTCAGGGTCTTTCCCTTCTTCCAAAGGCGGAAGATGTTGAAGACGAGAAACAGCATCACGAGACCTCCCGCTATCCATATCCAGAGGACGGACAGCGAGTTGAGCGGGCTGGTGAGAAGCATGTTTATCGTCATCATTTAATGCCTAAGATTGGGCAAAATTAAGAAAATTATCGGAATAACGCAAAAAAGGAAGCGTTTTTTTACTAAAATATTTGTTTTTTCGCCCGACTTGCATTAACTTTGCACTCAGTTTTCCACAATTAACATCAAAATGGAGCATAATTTTGACTCGGGCCACGCTCACAATTCTGAGCACGAGCTCATCGCCAAAACGTTTATGGGACTGGAACCTGTACTGGCGAAAGAACTGACCCAACTGGGGGCCAACAATGTACAAATCGGACGGCGCATGGTGTCGTTTACCGGCGACAAGGAAATGATGTACCGCGCCAATTTCCAACTGCACACTGCCATCCGCATCCTGAAGCCTATCAAGCATTTCAAGGCCAGGAGTGCCGATGACGTCTACGATGAAATCAAGAAGATAGACTGGACGCAATACTTAGGGACGGAGAAGACGTTCGCCGTCGATGCCGTCGTGTTCTCCGAGGAGTTCCGACACTCCAAGTTCGTGTCGTATAAGGTCAAGGACGCCATCGTCGACCAGTTTCGCGAGCAGACGGGCAAGCGCCCCAACATCTCCGTGGCCAATCCCGACATCCGCCTCAACATCCACGTGGCCGAGGACAAGTGCACGCTGAGCCTCGACTCCAGCGGCGAGTCGCTCCATCGCAGGGGCTATCGCCAGGAGAGCGTCGAGGCCCCGCTCAACGAGGTGCTGGCTGCCGGTATGATCCTGATGTCTGGCTGGCAGGGCGACACCGACTTCATCGACCCGATGTGCGGTTCAGGTACCCTGCTCGTCGAGGCAGCCCTCATCGCCAAGAATATGGCCCCTGGCCTCTTCCGCAAGGAGTATGCCTTCGAGAAATGGCCCGACTTCGATGCCGACCTCTTCGACGAGATATACAACGACGACAGCCAGGAGCGCGAGTTCAAGTACCATATCTATGGCTACGACATCGACCCGAAGGCCGTCAACACCGCCCGGATGAACGTGAAGGCCGCCGGACTCTCGAGCGACATCACCATCCAGCAGCAAGACTTCAAGGACTTCACCCAGCCGCAGCAGAAGAGCATCCTCATCACCAATCCGCCCTACGGCGAGCGTATCTCCACGCCCGACCTCTTAGGCACCTACAAGATGATCGGCGAGCGGCTGAAGCACCAGTTCAAGGGCAACGATGCCTGGATCCTCTCCTACCGCGAAGAGTGCTTCGAGCAGATCGGCCTGAAGCCCAGCATCAAGATTCCCCTCTACAATGGCTCGCTGGAGTGCGAGTTCCGAAAGTACCAGATGTTCGACGGCAAGTTGAAGGACTTCCGTCACGAGGGCGGTGTCGTGAAGACCGACGAGGAGAAGCGCCAGATGGCCGAGAAGCACCGATTCAAGAAGAACCGCGAGTTCAAGCAGCGGCTCGAGGAGACTGAACAGAACGAGGAGGCCGACATCCGCTCGTTCACCTTCCACCACCATAAGTTGGAAGACGAGCGTCCCGCCCGGAGAAGCCGGGAGAACCGCGAAGACCGCGACGACAGGATTGGCCGCAAAAACCAGAAAAGCCGGGACCCTCGGAATGACCGCAATGACCGCAAAACCCGCGACAACCGCAATACCCGCAATTTCGGCAAGAAAAGGAGGTTCGATGATGATGAAGACTAAACGCGTATTGGTGCTCCTGGCACTGTTCACTATGCACAGTTCACTATTCACTGCTATGGCTCAGCAGAAACTTTTCACCCTCGAAGACCTCAACTTCGGCGGCAAGAACTACCGCAATATGCAGCCGCGCAACCTGTGGCTCACGTGGTGGGGCGACCAACTGATGTATCAGGATGCCGAGGAAGGCGGCACCATCGATGCCAAGGGCAAGCGCAGGCAACTGTTCAACCTCGAGACCGTCAACTTCCTGCTGACGGCCTCCAGCGACGTGGAGAAGCGCGTCATCCACAGTGCGATGAACGCCCGATATCCCTACCCCGGCCAGCCACTCGTGTTGCTCAGCAACCGTGAGCAACAACTGCTCTTCAACTTCAAGACGGAGAAGATTGAGTGGTCGCAGAGCGTCGAGGGGGCTACCGTCAGCAAGTGGAGTCCCCAGTCGCGTGCCCTCGCCTATAAGAAGGCCGACCAGCAACTCTACGTCCTCTTCGGCGAAGCAGAGAAGCAGTTGACCACCGACGGCAGCCGCGAGATCGTCTACGGCGAGTCCGTCCACCGCAATGAGTTCGGCATCGACGAGGGCCTCTTCTGGAGTCCCGACGGCCAGCGCCTGGCCTTTTACCGGATGGACCAGTCGATGGTAGCCGACTATCCGCAGGTCGACATTTTCCCCCGCGAGGCCACCTACGAGCCCGACAAGTATCCGATGGCTGGGATGACCTCGCACAAGGTCACCGTCGGCATCTACGACCTCAAGACCCAGAAGACCGCCTACCTAAAGGCTGGCGATCCCACCGACCGCTACTTCACCAACATCGCCTGGAGCCCCGACGCCAAGACCGTCTATATGCTCGAACTGAACCGCGCCCAGAACGACTGCCGCCTCGTCAGTTACGATGCGACCACGGGCGACAAGATCGCCGAACTCTATCGTGAGACCTCCGACAAGTACGTGGAGCCCCTTCACCCCATCGTGTTCCTGCCTTGGGACAGCAACCTCTTTATCCTGCAGAGCCAGAAGGACGGCTACAACCACCTCTACCTATTTGATACGACGGGCAAGGAAGTCAGACAACTGACCAGCGGCCCCTGGGTGGTGCTCGATATGCTGGGCTTCAACCAGAAGAACAAGTCGGTCATCATCGAGAGCAACGAGTGCCATCCCCTGCAGCGCAACCTCTACAGCGTCGACGTCAAGACTGGCCGACGCACGTTGCTCGACAACGGTCAGGGCGTGCACCACGCCTCGCTCTCCGCAGGCGGCATCCAACTCTACGACAAGTATTCCGAGCCCAGCGTGCCCCGCTGCATCGACCTTGTCAGCACGGCCAATAGCAGGAAGTCGCATCTTCTGACAGCCAATGATCCCTGGAAAGACTACGTGCAGCCAATCTTCGAAAGCGGTACCATCAAGGCCGCCGACGGTGTGACCGACCTTTACTACCGCCTGGTGAAGCCCCGCGACTTCGACGCAACGAAGAAGTACCCGACGGTGGTCTACGTCTACGGCGGTCCCCACGCCCACAACGTCGAAGCCTCCTGGCACTGGAGCAGTCGCTCGTGGGAAACCTATATGGCACAGAAAGGCTACATCGTCTTCATCCTCGACAACCGAGGCTCAGAGAACCGTGGCCGCGACTTCGAGCAGGCCACCTTCCACCAATTGGGCCAGATTGAGATGCAGGATCAGATGAAGGGCGTCGAGTTCCTACGCACCCTACCCTACGTCGACACAGACCGCCTGGGGGTCCACGGCTGGTCGTTCGGCGGCTTTATGACCATCTCGCTCATCACCAACTATCCCGACGTGTTCAAGGTCGGCGTGGCCGGTGGGCCCGTCATCGACTGGAAGTGGTACGAGGTGATGTACGGTGAGCGCTATATGGGCACGCCCGAGAGCAATCCCGAGGGCTACGCCAAGACCAGCCTTATCGCCAAGGCCAAGGACCTGAAGGGCCGTCTGCAGATCATCACGGGCTACAACGACAATACCGTCGTGCCCCAGCACTGCCTATCCTTCCTCGATGCCTGCATCAAGGCCGGCACCCAGCCCGACTTCTTCGCCTATCCCGGCGAGGAGCACAATATGCGGGGCCACGCCAGCGTCCATCTGCACGAGCGTATCACTCAGTACTTCGAGGACTATCTGAAATAGTCCAAAATCAGGGAAACGTTGCTACGACTTCCCGTGGTTACTTACGCCTATCCACGTGCTCGGATTGGCAAAAAAAGACGCCCGAATATTTGGAGGTTTCGGAAATTATTCCTATCTTTGCAGCGGATTGATGGTCGCACGGGAGCGGGGCACCTCTCTACGGAGAGCTGTATATCGGAGGTTCGAGTCCTACCCAATCCAATTTGGGGCAAGCAATTGCCCCTATTTTATTTTCCTATATTGGGGACTATCCATCTTCGTGGATTCTACCACTCCTATTGATTTCAACAGGTTGATTTTCCTGCCTTTTGACTTATAGTTGGGATGAACAATGACTTTAAGGACTTTTTCCCTTGAATATGCACGAGTATTGATATAGACAAGGTATTTCTGCTCCATATCCTCATAAATGTGAGCGGGACACTTCAGGGTTTTCTCTACCATCCAGTACCTGCCGCTTGCAACCGTCGCACCTTTCTCTCTCTTTACGTGCTTAATATATTTCACAATCGTAGCATCATCTACAATAACCTCAGTAGTTTCAAGTTCAATCCCCTTACTATTCAGATCTTGGACTACTTCTGTACTAATAGTACCCACAACAAGTTCTCTCCCTCTTTTCATACCATCGGCAAGAACCATATCAGCGAACCTCTGAAGTTTGCTTAGGGCCGAATAGCGTTTCCGTTTCAGTTGGAGTAGATTCATAATATTTATGACTTAAGAATTAATTTCTGCTGCAAAAATACAACAAATTATCGGTACTGCCAAACTTTTTGCAGGGAAATTCTTTGTCGATTCAGATTTTATTCGTAATTTTGCACCTAATCACTGGCTGATTGCCCTAAAGGGCATTTGCAAAGGCAAAAGACTTCAGTGGAAGCGCTGGTGTGACATTTTAGTATAAAACATAGCGTTTGCTTTGTATTCTGAACGTTCCGAAAGTTTGGCCGCTGAAAGGACAATTGTAAGATATAGAGTAGATGCCTGCGATACGTGGGCATCTGACTATCTGACCCTATTCCTGAATACCAAAGCGATATTGTTGCCGAATCCCAAATCCCATTAAACTTCAAAGAGGAAGCAAGCCTGGGGTTGAGCGGGAAAAGACGTGTGCTGTCTCTGTTTTCCGGATGCGGAGGAATGGACTTGGGCTTTGAGGGACAGTTCATAGCCTGTAGAAAATCATTTGCAGAAAACTCTCCTATGGTGCACCACAGAATGGATGAAGACTGGGTGTTCCTACGAAAGACGCAATTTCAAACGGTCTTCGCCAATGACATTCTACCTGAGGCAGAAGTGGCATGGACTACTTATATGAGCCGCTTCGGTTACACTGAAGGCATTTATCACTGTAATAGCATTGTCGATTTGGTAAAGATGCATCGGCAAGGAGCAGATATCTTCCCAGATAATATCGATGTTGTAACTGGCGGCTTCCCGTGTCAGGACTTCAGTGTGGCAGGAAAAAGGCTCGGCTTTGAATCGATGAAAGACGATATGGGAAAACTTAGGGGTGACAAACCATCTGAAGAGAGCAGAGGTAAACTGTATTTCTGGATGAAACAAGTGATTGACATTACACGCCCTAAGATTTTTATTGCAGAGAACGTCAAAGGACTTGTAAATCTTGGCAATGTCAAGGAGATTATACAACATGACTTTGCAAGTGCTGACGGTAATGGTTATATCGTACTACCACCACAAGTATTGCATGCGGGAAACTATGGTGTCCCAGAATCAAGGGAAAGGGTCATTTTTATTGGAATCAGAAGAGACGCACTACTACCAGAAGCACTAAATGCGCTGGAGGCGAAAGTAATACCTGACGACTACAATCCTTATCCGAAGCCGACTCATGGATGCACTATAAAAGACAGCGGCCTACTGAATCCCGTCACTACATATGATGTTCTAAAGAGACTGCCAGAACCAGACGTATCCATAGACCCTTCTCAGCAGGTTTACTCGAAAGCAAAATTCCTCGATAACGGCAGTCAGGGACAAATTGAGATCAGACTTGATGGCATTGCCCCAACAATCAGGTCGGAACATCATGGTAATATAGAGTTTCGTCGTTTGTCAGCCGAACATGGTGGTAAACACTTTGAAGAACTTTCCGCAGGGCTGAAAGAACGAAGACTCACGCCCAGAGAGTGTGCCCTTATACAAACATTTCCTCCAGACTATCATTTTGTAATGAGAAAAAATGGAAGAGGCTACTATCTCAGTTCGTCTGGTGCATATAAAATAATCGGCAATGCGGTTCCACCAGTTTTGGCTTACCACATAGCTATGAGACTTGAAGATTTATGGACCTCTTATTTCGGAAACAAATGAATACAGAAGAAGGTATTATTGCAATTCGCAACCGAGACATCAATGAAGCAAATAAAGCATTTGCTGATTTTATGAAGAAGACGGAAGACTGCTTTAACGAACGGTCTATACATAACCCAAAACTATATCGCAACTGTACTTCTTCTGAGTTAGAGAAAGTCACTGAACAGGTTTTAAAAGAAGTATGTCCATCTACACCTTTCAAGCCTTCAGACATCAACCTTGTGGCAGGACACACCTTTCCTGACATTATGACAGGTGATATGTATGGCGTTGAGGTGAAGTCAACAAACAAAGACAAGTGGACTTCTACAGGAAGTAGTATCGTTGAGTCAACTCGTAGTAGAGACGTAGAACGAATTTATATGCTATTTGGAAGCCTGGGTAGCAATCCACCTGCTTTCAAATGCAGGCCCTATCAAGACTGCCTAAGCAATATTGCAGTAACCCATTCTCCACGTTATCTGATTGATATGACACTTGAAAAGGAAGCCAGCATTTTCTCAAAAATGCATACAGACTATGATACATTCAGACTTCTTGAAGAAAACGACAAAATTTCAAGAGTCAGACAATATTATATTCATAAAGCCAGACTAGAACATAAAGTTGAGATGCCTTGGTGGATGGGTGAATCAGAAACAGCAAATGTCAGTATTTCCATATATAATGACATTTCAACGGATATGAAGAGAGATTTTGTAGCCCGTTCGTTTATTCTGTTTCCGTCCATTTTTGGAAAGGACTCTTCTTTAGGATACAAGGAAGTGGCAATCTGGCTATGTAACCACTATTCACTGCTATGCTATAATATGCGTGACTTTTTTTCTTCAGGTGGCAAAATGAAACTGCTTAATGGCAAAGAACTGGAAAGTCATTATCCACAAGTCGTGCAACGTTTACTACAGTATCGCGAACGAATAGAAGCACTCTTGAAGCACCCTGATATAGACATTTTAAAAGACCTAAAGGATTATTGGGACTTCCCCTATAACCATTCTGATTTATATGGGACGTGGATTTCACTCGTTGAGAGGTCATTCCTAACTAACCCACAATTGGAACAGATTCCAATTAGGCACCTGATCGAGACTAAAGCCAAAGCTGGTTAACAAGAAAAGGTTGGTAGTGCATAGCACCTTACCTGCCACCCAGTGATCTCCCTTTCGTGTCACAAGGATAATCCCAGTGATACGGCCTCAACAGGAGGCTCTTATTCAGGATTTAGAGGCTCTTGTTGCTGACAGGAGGCTTCGGCTGGTAGCAAGAAGCACTTGTTTTCGGGCGAAAAGAGGCTGCGGACGAGGAAAGCGTCTTAGCGCCTCAACGTCTCTGCGTCTTTTTCGGGATTTTCACACACGCATATTATTAATATTATAATATTTAATCTTATTATATATAAGGTACGCATAGTTTAAATGTCGCTGAAACCTACTCTCGTGCAATTTTACGAAAAACAAAAAAGACGTTGAGACGCTGAGGCGGCGTGTAAAGAAAATACGTCGCACTTCTTACACTTCTTACAC